>LULK01000131.1_pt1 | contig 39577 bp, 38 predicted proteins | sample 728181 | NCBI WGS metagenome assembly LULK01 (sample SAMN03860291, study PRJNA289734) | marine metagenome | biome: seawater column; feature: ocean; material: water; isolation source: Red Sea water column Station 169 - depth 10m | place: Saudi Arabia: Red Sea | collected 2011-10-15 | depth 10 m | reverse complement strand
ACACAATTTTATTAATAATTTTGATTTTAATGTTTGGAGCAATCTTGGCTATTTTGTATTTAAATATAAAGTCCAAGAAAGAGAACAGAGCTGATGAGACTAATGAAATAGCAAATTTGAATGCGGAAATTATTAGATTAAAAGATAGTTTAAACTCTACAATCAATACATCTCTAAGTTCGATGTCTACATCATTTAACTCTTTATCAACTGGGGTCACAAAGGACATGACCGAGGCACTTACTAAAGTTGATGAGAAGGTTGGGAATTTTAACGAACAAGTTAAATTATTAAATCAAAGCCAAGAGGGGATTACTAAAATTTTAGCAGGGGTTAAAAAGTATGGAACTTTAGCTGAATATTCTTTAGATGCTTTAATTAAAGATTTATTACCTGCGTCTCAATATATGACCAATGTCAAAATGAAAGAAGATACCAGTGAAAACGTGGAATTTGCAATCAAGCTTCAAGGAGATGTCTTGGTTCCGGTAGACTCTCATTTTCCAGTTGAAAAATTTAAAGCAATCACTGATGCATATGATGCAGATGATAAAAAAGCAGTTGCAGATGCTAGAACAAAATTAGCAAGCGCATTTAAGGCCAAAGCAAAAAGCGTAATGGAGAAATATATCGTTCCTCCAAAAACGTCAAATTTTGCAATAGTATATGCTCCTACTGAAAGTCTTTATAAAGAGTTAACTGAGTACCAAGATCCAAGCACTAAAGAGTTATTAACTCAGGAATTAATGAAAAAATATAAAATAGTAATTTGTGGCCCTAATACTTTATCAGCATATTTACAATCTTTACACATGGGCTTTCAGTCTCTTAAAATTTCAAAACACGCCACAGAGATTTATGATCACTTAAAAACTATAAGTACAAGATTTTCTAGTCATTTTGATAATATTTATAAATTAAGAAAAAAACTTGAAGAGGCTATGACGGTTGTTGATAGTTTTGGTAAAGACGCAAGATCAATAACAAGAACTTTAGAAAACATAAAAGATCCCGAGCAAGTTGAAAAAGCTCTGTTGACAGAGAACGTTGAGAAATTTGTTGAAAGAAATAAACAGCTCAAAAAATAATTTCTTTTTTCACATATTACCGACTATAAGAAATCACATGCGTTGGAACAAAAAATACAATTATCCATCAAGTTCAAGGGCCACAGAAGATGGAATAAGAAGATATGTTTTGGGAGAAGCAAAATTACCAAGTGTAACCTCAATACTTGATGCAACAAAGTCAGAGGAAGATAAAGCAGCATTAGCAAATTGGCGAGAAAGAACTGGCTATAAAGAAGCAGAGGCAATTACTAAGGCGGCTAGTAGTAGAGGATCTCAAATGCATAGTTATTTAGAGTCTTATCTTTTAGGAAGAGAAAATTTGAGTTTTTTTGAGGATAATGAACAGTATAAAATGATGGCAAAAGAAATTATTGATAGAGGATTAACAAACAGGTTAGAGGAAATCTATGGGGTTGAGTGCACCATGTATTACCCTGAAAAGTATGCGGGCACCGCAGACTGTGTTGGACTATATGAGGGAAAGGAAGCCATAATTGATTTTAAACAATCTAATAAACCAAAAAAAGTAGAGTATATAGACTCTTGGCTACTACAAACCGCAGCCTACGCATTAGCTCATAATGTAGTTTATAATTCAAATATCAATGCTTGTGTTATACTTGTATGTACAGTGGATAATTTGTTTCAAGAATTTAAAATTCAAGGAACTGAATTAATTACCTATCAAAATTTGTTTTTAGGAAGATTGAAAAAATTTAATGAACTTTCAAATTTAAATTAATTTTAAAAATGGATAAAATAGTAATTTACGATACAGAAACAACTAATAGTACAATTTGGGGTTCAATAATTGAGGTTGGAGCAGTCGTAGTTGATAAAAATTTAAAAGAAATTGGAAAACTTAACATTAGAGGCAGAATGCCAGAAGGAGAGGTACCAAGTGCAAAGGCATTACTCGTTAATTCAACAAGTATTGATCTACTAACTAAAGGCAATTATTCACATTATGAATTTTTAGGTGCAGTAGAAAACTTTTTTTCAAAGGCTGGTCCTGCAATGTTTATGGGTTGGTCAAACCTAAATTTTGATAGGAGGATGTTTCATTTTAATTTCTTTAAAGGGAATAGATATCCTTATCTTACTCACTCTTCACCAAATCAAGAACATGATGGTTTGCATATAGCAAGGGCAGCACAAACTTTAAACCCAGAAACCTTGAAAACAGAATTGACTGAAGCTGGAAACCCAAGTTTAGCCTTAGAAGCATTAGCTAGAATGCAAGGATTTGATACATCTCAACAACACACGGCTTTTCACGATGCGTATACCTCACTAAAAGTACTTAGAATCATAAGAGATAAACATAAAGATAATTGGGATACTTTTCTAAAAACTTCAACAAAGACAAGTGTGGAGACATTACTTACAAATGAGGGTATATATTCAATCTTTGAAAATGTTAAGGGTAGAAATATGATGTACCTTGCTTGTACCTTACACCCTAAGCATTGCTTTCATCCTTCATATGCATCATGGGGATATCTTTGGGATCTAAGAAGAGATCCCGAACCATTTTTAGATTTATCAGTCAATCAATTGAGAGATATTTTGAAAAAATTTAGTCCTAAAGCACTTAGGGTTTTAAAAACAAATAAAGCTCCAGTGGTGTTGAATAAAGAATATGCGTTAAAACAAAAGCCTTATTCAGATTTAGATTTAGCCACAATTCAAAAAAGAGCTAAACTTGTTATGGAAAATGAAAATTTCTGCAAAAATATTCAGATTATTCACAGAGAAGCAGCCGAAGAAAAAGCACAAACCAAGACTCAAGAAGACCTATTACCAGAAGAAACTTTGTACGAAAAATTTATTCCAAATAAAGATACTGCATTATTTAAAACATGGCACGGTTCTTCATGGGAGGATAAGTTGAGACTGCTTGATAAGTTTGAAGACAAAAGATGTAGTTGGTTCGGTCAAAAAATAATTTATCAAGAAGCACCCCAAATTTTACCACCTGACTTGTACAAAAATATTAAAAGTGAAATTGCCAGAAGAATTTTAAGTAAAAATAAGGAAAAATGGCAAACAATTAATATGGCATATACTGAAATTGATTATCTAAGAGATCAAGCATCAAATAGAGATGATGAGGTTGAATTAAAAAAATTGGATGAAATTAACCAATTTATTATGTCAATTGAAAAGAAGTATGAATTTACATAGTTGACTTTATTATTATTATTAATAAACCCGTATTATGCTTAATGATTTTAAAGATGAAGATTTTGAAAGTAAAATTAAAAGTGAGGACGTATCTGTAATCCAATTTTCAGCTGCTTGGTGTGGTCCTTGTAAGACATTGAAACCAATAATGGATAAGTTAGCTGTTGAGTACAAAGATAAAGCTGGTTTTTATTATGCTGATATTGAAGATGGAGGCATAAACACAGGAAGTGCTGCAGGAATAAGAGGTGTCCCAACTGTTATAATTTACAAAAAAGGTGTTGAGGTTGATAGAAAAGTTGGTGGAGTTCCAGAAAGTAATATGAAAGAATTTTTGGAAAAAAATATTTAGTTAATTTTTAAAAATTCACCACTTAAATATAATGAACCAGTAATTAGAAGCAAATCGTTTTCTTTAAATTTTATCGATTGAATAGCTTTTTGAATACTTTCTTTATAAATAACATTAGGTATATTCTTAAACTTTTCTTTTAATTCTTTTCCACTTATCGCATTAGGTTGATTTGGTATATCAACTGTTGTTAAAGATGAAATATTTTTAAAATAACTTATGTATTCTTCGTGATTTTTATTAGCCATCATCCCTATAATAACATGCTTGTTACAGTCTAAAGTCTGAAGATATTCATTAATAACTTTTGCTCCACCAGGATTATGAGAAGAGTCAAGAATCAGTCTATTATTTTTTACTAAGTTTTTAAGTTTACCAGATTTAATTTCCTCGAGTCTAGCAATATTGGATGCTTTTTGAACTCCATCAATTATATGTTGGTCCTTAATTTTTATATCTTCTAAAATTCTTAATGTTGCAATTGCTGTAGCAGCATTCTCAAGTTGAAAGTGTCCATTTAAGCTGGGTTTTGGAATTTTTAAACCACCATATTTATCCTCATAATAAAAGAAATTATTTTCTTTTAAAACAAAATTGTAATTTTCATTAAAAAAATATTTATTTGCACTATTATCAGATATATTTTTTTTTATACATTCTACAATTTCATTAGAATTTTGTTTAGCAACTACTATATTTGAATTTAGTAAAGAGGAGGTTTTTTCAAAAATTATTCTTTCTATAGTTCTGTCATTTTCTGGCAGCCAGTCTAAATGATCCTCACTACATGAGGTAACTATATTACAAAGATTTTTTTTTAAAATATTTACAGCGTCTCCTCTTCCAAATAGGCCAAATTCTGCAATCACTAGATTTTCTTCATACATTTTGCATCCATAAAAAAATGCAGCCGTAAGAGCTTCAAAATATGTTAAAGGTTTATTATTGTTTACTTCCTCAATCTTAGATAATAAATCTGATAAATCATTATCGTTAATCATTTTGTCATTATAAACAAATCTTTCATTTATACTCTTTACATGAGGAGAGGTATATACATTACATTTAATATTTGCTTCTCTGAGTATAGATCTTAAAAAAGAAATTGTACTACCTTTCCCATTAGTTCCACAGACCTGTATACATTTTATTTCATCTTGCGGGTTTCCCAATTTTTTGCAAAGATTTTTTACTCGATCTAAGCTAAGATCAATTTCTTTAGGATGCAGCTTTTGTAAGCGGTTGAGAATTCTCTGAAGTTTCATTTTCTTCAGAATTTATAGCAGAATTTTTCTTTAACAATATTGATAATAAAGTTCCAATTTTTTCAGATAGATCTTTTCTATCAACAATCAAGTCTACAAATCCAGTTTTCTCAACATATTCACTTTTTTGAAAACCTTCAGGTAATTCCTCTTTGACTGTTCCCTGAATTACCCTTGCGCCCGCAAATGCAATTAAAGCACCTGGTTCTGCTATATGAATATCACCTAACATAGCGTACGATGCGGTAATGCCACCCGCTGTTGGATCAGTAATACAAACGATGTAAGGGAGATTGTTTTTTTTTAATTCATTAATCGCTAAAGTTGTTCTTGTCATTTGGGACAAAGAAATTAAACTTTCCATCATTCTCATTCCTCCACCAGCGCTAACACATAAAAAGGGTGTTTTATTTTCAATTGCATGCTGAATACCATATAAAAAAGCCTCACCCTCAGCGGCAGCCATTGATGCTCCTAAAAAATCAAAGTCAGATGCAACAGCTGTAATTTTGATATCATTGATTGTTCCACATACGACCATCATTCCACAATCCATACCTGTTTTTTTTCTAGCACTCTTTAATCTATCTTTATAAGATTTCGAGTCAGTCCAGTTCAAAGGATCATCTTTGGGAATTGGGGTTTTAAAAATTTCATAATTCTTTTCACCAAAAAGAATATCAAACCTTTGTTTCGGCGTAATTCTATGATGTTTATTGCATTCAGGTTCGGGACATACCCATAAGTTTTTCTTAAGATCTTTTTTTAAGATAGGACCTTTACAACATGAAGTCCAGTCACTATTAGCTATATCCTCTTTCGTAGCTCTTTTGTGAATAGCAGTCTTAATTTTTTCACCTGCCTTAATTATTTTGGTAATCCAGTTCATAAAATTTTATTTTTAAGCTTTTTCACTAAATTAGCAACATTTGTGACAGGATTTTGGCTTTTTTGAATTGAAACAGAAATTTCCTTACAAATTGCACTTCCTACAACTAATCCATCGGCTTTTTTTAAGGATTTTATTGATTTTTCTGTAATCCCAAAACCTATCACAACATTTTTTTTTGGATTTATTTTTTTAATTTTAAAGTAATTTGTCATAATCCTTTTAGGAGATACTTTTAATTTACCACCCGTAGTAGATAGCATTGATATGAAATAGTTCATGGGATGAGAATCTTTAATTATTTTGTTAAGTCTTTTCTCTGAAGTGGTAGGTGATAAAAGTTGAATTAGATAAACAGATTTCTTTATACATTTTTTTGAAAAAGATTTATTTTCTGGCCAAGGCAAATCTACAATTATTAAGCCATTAACTCCTACTTCTTTACATTTTTCTAAAAATTTTTTTTCTCCATACTGAAATATCATATTATAGTAACCCATTAAAATAATAGGTTTTGAATTTTTATTTTTCTTATATTTTTTTACTATCCAAAAAATATCTTTTATCTTAATTCCATTTTTTATGGCTCTGTATGCGCTAGTTTGTATTTGACTACCATCCGCAACTGGTGTGTTATGTGGAATTCCTAATTCTAAGATATCTGAATATTTTGATATCCTATTTAGTATTACTAAAGACTGACTTTTTGAACTATCACCTGCCACAGTATAAGTTAAAAGAGCAGGTCTATTTTCGTTTTTAGCTTTTATAAATGCAAGATCAATCGGGTTAAGCATATTTTCTTCCAAGTCTATTTCTTAAAATTTTTTTATCTTTATAAGCGTCACCACAACTATTAACTACGACAACTGTATTCTTGCTCATTTTTTTTGCCTCTTTTATTGCAACAGAAAAGGCATGACTTGGTTCTAAAGATGGCCTCAATTTTTCATATTTAGTTACAAGCTTATAAGCCTTTAATGCTTCCTCATCACTGGCAGCTGTATATCTTGCTCTTTTAGTATCTTTAAGAAAACAATGAAGAGGAGAAATTCCTGGATAATCAAGTCCAGCAGAAATAGACTCTGTCTCTTCTATTTGTCCGTCTGAATTCTGATTAACGTATTGTGCTGCCCCGTGTAGAATTCCAATTTTTGAACCATAAGTAAGAGGTGCAGCATGCCTCTTACTTTTTGCAGGCCCACCAGCCTCAACTCCGATAAATTCACATTGTTTTTTGTCATAATCCATAAATTCATTCCAAAAACCAAAACTTGAACTACCACCTCCAACACAATTATAAAGTTTAAGTTTTTTTGGAATAGAACCAAATTCGTCGATTAATTGGACTTTTAATTCCCTGGATATTTGACTTGTACTCCATCCACAGATACGAACAAAAACAGCTGGACCTACAGTGCTTCCAACACACATAGCCGTAGTGTCACAATTAGCAACCCAAAAACGCATACACTCAGAAACAGCATCAACTAGAGTTTGACTTCCTGAATAAACAGGTATGACTTCAGCACCATTTTTTTTCATAGCTTTGACATTTGGTTGTTGTCTTTCAATATCTTTTGCTCCCATAAAAATTTTGCATTTTAGGCCGAATTTTTTTGCTGCCATACTCAACATTTTACCCGCATATCCAGCACCAGTGTCACCACATATAATTTTTTTACCAGAGCGTTTTGCCAACAAACAATGAACTGTGGCGTTATAGATTTTATGTGCGCCACCATTTGCATCTGATACAACCTTGGACCAGATTTGGGCCCCTCCCACATGTTTTGTTAAATTTTCCAATTTTATAAAACGTGTAGGAACTCCTATCCAATTTTTAAAATATTTATCTCTTTCAGCTATAAATTTTTTATCTTTTTTAAGTTTGTTGAATAGGATCTCTAAATCTTCAATAGGTTTTTTCAAAGTTTCAGGAACAAAGTTACCTCCAAATTTACCCCCCCAAAAACCAAGTTCATTTGCTTGATCAATTACCTGTATTCCTTTTCTTAATTTCATATCTCTGAAGATAAACTTAACAATTTATTAATTCTATTAATATCTTTTTTTCCATTCTCATCCTCTAATGCTCCGCTAAGATCAATTATATAGTCTTTATCTTTGAAATTTGGAATATCATCTATTTGAATATTTCCTGCAATCATTTTATTCAATTTTTTAGATACTCCTTCTAGTAAATTATGATCAAAACTTTCAGATTTATGATAACCTTTTGAGTCAAATAGAATTATATCTGAAATATTTGAGTAATCTTTATATCTAATTACATCATCTTTATTAGAAATTGTAATTGCAGTAATTATTTTGACTTTATACTTTAATTTAATTTCTTTAGTTCTTTTTGGGCTTACATCATAAAGTTGATAATAATCAAAATTTAAAAGCTTTATTTTTTCTAAAATCTCGTCAGTTGGATTAACTAAAACAGAAGTAAAATTGACATGTTTTTTTTCAACATTAATTAATTTTTTTAATTTTTCATATTCAATAAATCTTCTGCTTTTTTCATAATTAGTAATAAAGCCTATAAATTTTGGAGGGTAAGGGTGGTTTAAAATAAAATTTAATGTTTCAGGATCAGAGACACCACAAATTTTTAAACCCTTGATCATTGATTTAATTGATCAACAAGTTTTTGTGTATTTTTTTTAATATTACCTCTCGTTAAATCCCTACCTATCACTAGCCAATCAGCTCCATTTGCATAAGCTTCATAGGGCGTCAAAACTCTTTTTTGATCGTTTGTTTTTGATGTAAATCTTATACCAGGAGTTATTATCTCTTTTTTAAAAAGTTTTTTAACTAATTTTACTTCACGTGCACTACACACAATAGCATCCAAATTTGCTTTATTCGCTAATTTTACTTGGTGTAATACTAGTTTTTTCACATCTTTATTAAATCCAATTTCTTTTAATGCTTTATTATCTAAAGAGGTAAGAACTGTTACACCTATCAATTTTATTTTACCGGATATCTTTTTTGCAGCTTTAAGAGCATCCAATCCTGAACTAATATGAATAGTTAAATAATTTATTCTCAAATCTTTAATTGCCTTTATTGTTGCTACACAAGTATTTGGAATATCGTTAAGTTTTAAATCGGCAAATATTATTTTGTTCCTCAATTTGGATAGAAAAATTCTACCGTTTTTTGAGTTTAAAAACTCTAAACCTAGTTTATATCCAATTGTTAACTTACTATTTTTAGTGTCTTTTATAATTTTCTTAATTCTTGATATTTTTGACGTATCACAAGCAACAAATATTTTACTCTTTTTCATTGTTAATCTTTTTAAACATTTCTTTACTCATTTTCCAATAAATTACTTTTTTGGCTGGTACCGCAACTTTATCACCTGTCTTAGGATTCCTTCTTATAGATGATTTTTGATTTCGGACGCTTAAAGATCCCCAGCCTCTAATTTCTACTCTTTCTCCTCTCCTAAGAGCCTTTTTTAACTCGATTAATATTATATTTGTTACTTTTGCTAAGTCTTTTTTTTGAAAATTTGGGAAGCTATTAGAAATTTGTTTTAAAAGTTTTGACTTTACAACACCCAATTTAACACTTCTTTTTTTATTATTTTTCTTATTTTTCCTTATCTTTGTCTTTTTTCTTCAAGTCATCAGATAAAGAGGAGAAAGGAAGATTTTTTCCAGATCCTTCTGCTCCATATTTTTCTAGAGCTTCTTTTTTTTCAATTTCCTCTAATAGTTTCATACTTAAAGAAATCTTACGTTTATCCAAATCAATCTCAGAAATTGCGCAGTCTATTTTTTCACCACCTGTGAATCTTGATGGTCGAGCATCTGCTGGATTTATTGCTATTTGTGATTTTTTAATAACAAAATCCATGTCACAACCATCTGGTTTTACAATTAATCCCTTATTATCTGTCGAAATTATTTTTACAGTAATAGTTTGATTTTTTTTCTTTCCAATAAACCAATCTAAAGGATCGTTCTGTGTTTGTTTGTAACCCACTCTAATTTTTTGATCCTCAACTTTTATTTCTAAAACTTTTACTTTTATTTTGTCACCTTTTTTATATTTGGCAAGTTCTTCTTCCCCGTTATTAAGATAAGTTAAATCATTGCAATGTAAGAAAGTATCGATATTTATATCTTCAACTTTTACAAATAAAGAGTACTCATTTTTGTTTATTATTTCACCGTTTACAACAGACCCAACAGGGTACTTTTTATTGAATGTTTCAAATGGATTTTCCAGCGTTAATTTATGAGAAATTGCTACTCTTCTTTTCTCTTTATCTATTTCAGTTATTACACAATTAATTTCATCACCAACTTTAAACATTTTCTTTGCTGACACATTTTTTTTTGTCCAACTAAGTTCACTTGAATGTAAAAGTGTAGTTAAACCTGGTTCTAATTCACAGAAGGCACCAAAGTCCATAATTTTTGTAACTTTGGCTTTATAAACTTTGTTAAGTTCATAATTTTCAATATGCTCAAAAGGATCAGGTGACATTTGTTTTACTGAACATCCGACCTGTAGCTTCTCTTTATCAACAGATATCACTTTTAAATCATGCTTTTCACCTATATTAAAAACTTCATCAGGATGATTTACTCTTGAGTAAGAAATTTCTTGCAAATGAACCAAAACATCTAGTTCTCCATTAACATTAAAAAAACACCCAAAAGTACTATAACCTTTTACTTCTGCTCCTTTTATAATGTCACCAACTTTGTACTTATCAATTATTTTTGCCTTATCTTCTTTCTTAAATGAGGTAATAATTTCTCTTCTTGATACGCAAGCATTGCCTCTTACTTTATCAAGTTTTATAAGAGCAAATTTTTGTGGTTCATTCATCAAGTGGCTAATATCTTTTAGCGGCTTATCACTAATCTGAGAACCTGGTAAAAACATTAGAGAACCTGTGTCTATATGTTCAACGATACAACCCCCTTTACACTTAGAGGTGATTTTTCCCATAATAGGTATTTTTTTTTCATATGCTTCAACCAATTTATCCCATCCCTTGATTTTTTGAGCTTTACTAGCAGATACTACAACTTCACCCATTTTATCTTCTAATCTCTCTAATAAAACTGAAATTTTTTCTCCAACTTTAATTTTTTCACTTAATCCCATAGTCTTTAACTCATTAATATCTAAAACTGGCTCAGATTTCAGTCCATCAACATGTAGAAAAACATATTTTTCAGTTATCTTATTAACTTTTCCCTCAATTATTTTACCTTCTTCAATATTGTTTTTGGATAGTTGACTATTTAAAAGTTGCTCAAATTTTTGATTATCTGGGTTTGTTAGATCTTTGTATATTTCCATTAATTATTAATTTTTCTATCTATAATTTTTTTAATTTTTAAAAAACAGGCTCTTTTAGATAAATTTGTTGTGTTAATCAATACTGAATCTTTTGTTTTCTTAAGAGGTGAAATTTTACGAGAATAGTCATTTTTATCGCGTTTTTTAATGCTTTTTAGTACATCATTATAACTTATTTTTTTGTCTAAAAGTTTTAATTCTTTATATCTTCTATGCGCCCTAGTCTTGAGATTAGCTGTTATAAAAAATTTAAACTCTGCGTCTGGTATTATTTTATAAGTAATGTCTCTACCATCCAGACATGATCCAGTGTATTTTAGTGGAGGATTATAAGCGCAGTTTAATTGAAATGAGTGAACTAGTTTTCTTATTTTTCTATCTTTAGCTATAATTGAGGCGACCATGGCAACTTTGTCGGTCAAGAGTTTTTTATTTTGTAAATCTTTAATTTTCAATTTTTTAATCTTTTCTTTTACATATCTAAAATTGTATTTTGATGGATTAGAAATTTTTAAATTTGCAACATATCTGTAACAACGTCCAGTATCAAGATGTAATAGATTATAGTGTTTAGAGATTAGTTTTGCCTGTGTGCCTGCACCTGCTGCAGCTGGTGAATCGATTGCTATTTTAATTATTTTTTTTCTTTTTTTCATTTTTTTTTAACTGATTTATTATATTCAAAAAGTTAGGAAAAGAAGTTCTTATAGCTTTACTATCATGTATTTCCCATGATCCCCCAAATGATAATGCTGCTATTACACTTGTCATAAATACTCTGTGATCTTTGAGATAATTATTTATAATTATTTTTTTATCAATTTTTAGATTTGGATTACCAAAAATTTTAATTGAATTCTTTGTAGTAATATTTTTTACACCCATTTTGGTTAAAATTTTAGAACCCCATTTTAATCTTGGACTTTCTTTCTTATCTAATTCGGCTAATCCTTTAAAAAAGGAATTTCCGTTTGCTTTAGCTGCTACTAAAAAAATTACTAAAAATTCATCTATAGCGCTAGCATTTAATGAAGTAGGACAATTAATTGGTTTGATAGATTTGGAACTTTTAATTTTGATATCTGCTATTTCTTCTCCTCTGTAAATTTTTTTATTTTTTAAAATTATATTTACACCCATTTTTTTTAAAATTGTAACGACACCAACTCTTGAATGGTTTATGTTTACATTTTTTATTAAAAGTTCAGAATTTTTTGAAAGTGCAGTAAGTACGATGAAAAATGCACTAGAACTTATATCGGATGGAATGTTGTAGTTTAATGCTTTAACTTTTTTTACTTTTTTAACCTGTATTAAGTCATGATTCTTTCTTTTAACAACTCTAATAGGTAAACACAGGTCTCTCATCATTTTTTCTGTGTGATCTCTACTTTTTTTAGCTTTTATATAAGTTGTTCCATTAGCTCTCATAGCGGCGAGCATAACTGTGCTTTTACATTGAGCTGAGCCTCGTGTTTCATGGTATTTAATAGATTTTATATTTTTTGATCCTTGAATTGTGAGTGGGAGACTAAAATTTTTTTCCAATTTAAATTTTGCTCCAAATTTGGATAAAGGAGTAGCTACTCTTTTAAAATCTCTTCTCGACAAACTTTTATCACCAACTAACCTAATAGTTTTAGAGGAATTAATTATTAAACCAAGAATTAATCTACCCAAAGTTGCTGAGTTTCCTGCATTTATAACTGTGTTTTTTCTATAGTTATATCCATCAATCCCTTTTCCAAAAATTATAAAAAGATCTTTCTTCTGGATAACTTTTATTCCAAACTTTTTAATAATATTAATTGCCGCCAATACATCTTCAGATATTAATAAATTTCTTGCTTTTGAAATACCTGAAGCTATTGATGCAAACAAAACCCATCTTATACTTATACTTTTATCTCCGCTTACAAAAATTTTTTTTTTAAAATTTGCAATTTTTTTTTTAATTATAATATGATTGGGCATAATGATTAGTTTATTTGAAAACTATCACCAAAATATGCATTTTGAGCACTAATATTTTTTACTAAATTGGAGGGTGTGTCTTGCGCAATAATTTTACAATTACTCAAAATCATAGCTACATCTACGCATGCAAGCAGATCCCTGGCCTGATGATCACAAATACAGATAGTAATACGACTTTCTTGTTGCAAGTTTACAATAATTTCTTGAAGCATTTTTATAGTTAAAACATCTAAAGCAGCAAACGGTTCGTCCAAGAGTAAAACTTTTGGTTCACTTAAAAGAGCTAAAGCTAAAACTAATTTACGCTTTTGTCCACCTGACAAATGTTTAGCTTTTATTTCTTTTAAGTTATCTAACTCAAATTTTGAAATAACATAATTTATTCTTTGAGATCTAAGATTTGCATCTGTAATTATTATTTCACTAATTGCTTTTAAATTATCATATAAGGACAAATCGTCAAAATACCCCCCGTATTGAGGGACATAACCAACTTTAAATTTTTTTGTTCTTAAATAAATTGGAAAATTTGTAGCATCGTGACCATTTATTAATATCTTGCCATATTTTGGTGTGATCAATCCGGTAATAAGATTAAAAATAGTGGATTTACCTACACCATTTGGACCCAACATTCCAAAAATTTGTCCTTCGTTAATTTTAAAATTAATATTGTCAAGTATAAGTCTGTTTCCATAAGATAATGAGATATTCTTAAATTCTAGAATCGTATTAGTATTTTTAAATGACTTAATTCTAAATTTTTTAATTACTCCCATGATTCTAGTTCGATTTTATTTTAACTTTTTTTTCTTCTTCATACATAAAAATTTTTGCATCTTTAGTTGAGATATTAATTTCAACAACGTCAGCTCTCAATAAGTTTTTTTGATTTAAATAAACAACATTTTTTGAAATTATCAATGAATTTCTATTTAAAGAAAAATCTACGTAATTTCCTTTAATTTTGTTATCTTCGAATTCAATTAATACATTTTCAGAAAAAATAGTGTCGTAGTTGTTAATATTATACTTCCCAAACTTAGATTGAATATTTATGATTTCTCCAGTGGCCATAATTATAGTAGCTTTAACACTGTTTAGAAATATTACCTTGTCGTTATTTAAATCTATTTGTCCTTCATTAGCATTTAAAATATACTCATTACCCTTAGCGTCAGTAGAGCTGTAGCTTACATCTTTGATTATATTTGTTGTTGAGTCTATCTCTTCAATTATAGCCTCATTTTCGACTGAAGCTCTTTTCTCTTTGTTGAAAAGCTTAAGACTAAAAAAAAAGATTATAATTATAGCAGATAGTCCAAATAAAATTTTTATTACAAAATTATTCATCATTAAGATATATTTGATTGCAGGATAGTGTGTACGTGAAGAACTCCAATTGTTTTATTTTTATTTTTTTTTTCAAAGACACACAAGGAAGTGATTTTCTTGTTATTCATTATTGATAAAGCTTTAGCTGCTAAATCGTTTTTTTCAACACTTATGGGATTTTTGGTCATTACTTTACTAACTTTAGTGGCAAGCAAATTTGGATTTTTTTGATTAAATCTTCTGATTTGGCCATCTGTTATAATGCCAGTAGTTTGCTTCCTTTTATTTTGAACAATTAATACTCCAAGTTTTTTATCACTCAATATTTTTAATGCTTTTTTCATTTTTAGATCTTCTTTTACAAATGGAATCTTTTTTCCAGTCAACATTATATCTTCAACAGTTTTTAGTTTTGCACCCAATGCCCCTGCAGGATGAATTTTCTTGAAATCACGTTTGTTAAATTTTTTTTGTTTCATCACAGATATAGCTAGAGCATCTCCTATTGCTAGTTGAACTGAAGTGCTTGAGGTTGGAACAATACCACCCGACTCTTTGACTTGAGGAGTTAATAACTTAATATCTGAAGCTTTATGTAGTATTGACTCTTTTTTTGATACTATTCCGATTAATAAAACTTTATTTCTATTAGCATACTGAATAATATTTTTTAATTCATTTGTTTCACCGGAATAACTTAATAAAATTAATATGTCTTTTCTTGTAATGCTTCCAAGATCTCCGTGGGATGAATTACTTGCCGATAAAAAAAAAGCTGGGGTTCCAACAGAGGAAAAAGTTGCTGCTATTTTACTTGCAATTAATCCACTTTTTCCAACACCACAAAGAATTACTTTAGATTGGCACTTTGCAATTTCATTAACAGCTTCGTTAAATGAATTGTTCAAAGTTTTTTTCAATTTAATTAATCCAGATATTTCTAGATTGATTACATCTTTTGCAGTTTTAATAAAATTTTTTTTCATTATTAATGCTCAAAAGTTGATAATTTGTATCCTGCAATTTCCATTTCAACCAAAATAGGTATTACCTGCATAGATTTTTTAAATAGATCCATTCTTTTCTCTCTTTCTAACATTTTAATCAATTTATTTCTTATCTCAAATAGATGTTCAGTATCGGATGCAGCATATTTAATTTGTTTTTCCGAAAGATTTGGATCGCCCCAATCACTTTGTTGTTCTTTTTTTGAAATATCTTTTCCACACAATTCTTTTACAAGATCTTTATAACCGTGATATGAACTAGCAGTCCTTGCTATTTTTGATGCAACTTTTGTACAAAAAATATTTTTTGGTTTTACGTTAAGGTGATATTTTAGCCACAAGAGATCCTGCCTTGCATAATGCATGATATATTGAGTATTGTCATTAGATAAAGCTCTTATTAAATTTGGCGCATGGTAAGTCTCTCTATTGAGTTTTACCAAATAAAAATTTTTTGACTCGACTCCCAATTGAACTAGAGTGAGGGGGTCTCTACCAAGCACTAGCCCCAATGCCTCATTGTCTAAACCAATGAATTTTTCATTTGATAAATCTAAATCTTCAGGTAAATCATTTTCAAAAACTTTGATATTACTCATATATATTTATATATATAAGACTAAATAATAATGTCTATTTTTTGATTACTAAAATGAAAAAAATTTTAATATGGGGAGGTACGGGTCAAATAGGAACACACCTTATAAGAAAGTTAACTCAAAATAACTACACAGTTACAGTAGTTACCAGAAATATTCATCAAAAAGGTCATATAATTAAAACCCAAGGAAACGCAGGTTATATTGAAATAAAAGAGTGTAGTATATTTGATGAAAATAAAGTTAGAAAACTTTTTGAGACAGCCGAAATTTGTATCAATTTAATTGGTATTTTATTTGAAAAAAAAAATGGAAATACATTTAAGAATATTCATTCTGTGTTTCCATCCCTTTTAGCTAAATTGTGTAAGGAATATAAATTAAAACAATTTATTCATATTTCTGCTTTGGGAATAAATGAAGCATTAGATTCTAAATATGCACAGAGTAAGTTAAATGGTGAACAAGGTATTTTAAAAATTTTTCCTAACGCAACAATCTTAAGACCATCGATAGTTTATTCTTCTTCGGATAATTTTAGTTGTAATTTAATGACATTATTAAGTAGGTTACCGATATTTCCATTATACTATTATGGTAAAACAAAATTTACTCCTATTCATTGTTCAGATTTGACTGATATTATTAATTTTGTAATTTCGAAAAAAGTCAATTCGAATGTTATTGAATGCATAGGGCCCGAAGTTTTATCTTTTAAAGAAATTTTAATCATTTTACTCAATACAATAAATAAAAAAAGATTTTTAATACCATTTCCACTTCCTTTGGCAATGATGATGGCAAAACTTTTACAATTATTACCGAGTCCTCTATTAACTGTAGACCAGTTGAAGTTACTAAATTATGATAATGTTGCCTCTGGAAAGTATAAGACGAATTTCGACATTGGTGTACCTGCAAAAAAAGTTTTTAGTAATGAAATTGAAAAATACTCCTATATGTGGAGAGAGGGCGGTGAATATTCAAAAAAAAAAATATAAATTAAATTTTATTAGGCAGATTTTATTTTTTTTCCAATAAATTCTGGAACCTCATCTTTTTCAATTACCTCTTCTTTTTTGCCTTTCGGTTGATATGCATAAAGCAGATGAAGCTTACAATAAGAAAAGTCTTTTAATGATGTTCTTCCACAAAAATAAAATGATTCTTCATTTGGATGACCAATTGGCCACTTACAAGAGTTTTCATCAAGTTCTTCAAGCTGTTTTGGATTTTCAGGTTCGAAATCTTTTTCAATAATTAAAGATTTAAATTTACTTCTTCGTCCTCTTTTAACTTTATTATTTTTTTGTTCTTTCGTATTATTGTAGCTTTCATTTGAGGGTACTGTTCTAGTTTTAATTTTTGCTGATAGATTAAGTCTGTGCGCTTTTCCAATCACAGCATTTCGAGTAATACCACCGATTATTTCAGCTATTTGGCTCGCAGTGTTTCCTTTTCCCCAAAGCTCTTTCAATTTATTGACTTTTTCTTCGTCCCAGCTCATAATTTACTATATAATGTATTTAGAAAATATATAAACACAATATACTGATTAAAAACACTCAAAAATAATATATTATTTGCAGTTATCAACATTATTTAAATTGAATTATTTAGAATGATATTCAATCCCAACTTGTATTTAATTTTTTTGTTTATACAAACAACATTGAAATGAGCTATTTAGCAAAAAATTATAACAGAAAAAAAATTTCTTTTACAAAAGGTAAAGGAAGTTACCTTTACACCTCTAAAGGTGTGAAATATTTAGATTTCGTTCAAGGAATAGCTGTAAATTGTTTAGGTCACGCGCATCCAAAACTAGTTAAAACAATACAAAATCAATCTAAAAAACTTTGGCATGTTTCGAATGCCTTTAAAATTCCTGAGGGGGAAAAATTAGCAAAAAAATTATGTCAAAGAACTTTTGCTGATTATGTAATATTCCAAAATAGTGGTGCTGAAGCCACTGAGGCATCCATTAAAGTTGCTAGAAGATACTTTTATTCAATTGGAAAACCTCATAAAAACAGGATTTTGTGTGTAAAAAATTCTTTTCATGGAAGAACTATTGCGGCAATTTTTGCAAGTGGATCAAAAAAAATGGTAGAAGGTTTTGGACCTAAAGTTCCAGGATTCGATCATTTTATTTTTGGAAACCATAAATCTCTAAAAAAAAAAATCACCAAAAATACTGCAGCTATAATGATCGAACCAATTATGGGAGAAGGTGGAATTAAAGTGATACCTGATTGGTGTTTGAGGGGATTAAGAAAATTATGTACTAAGAAAAAAATTTTATTAATAGCAGATGAAGTTCAAACAGGAATTTCGAGATCAGCAGATTTTTTGGCTTTTGAAAGTTCAAAAATAAAACCGGATATTGTTCCTATCGCTAAAGGAATAGGTGGTGGATTTCCTATTGGTGCAGTTTTAATGAATAAAAAAGTAGCCTCTGGAATGATACCAGGTACTCATGGTTCAACTTTTGGTGGGAATCCTTTAGCAATGGCTGTTGGGAATTCAGTAATAGATATAGTTTCAAGTAAAAAATTCTTAAATAATGTTAAGAAATTGTCAAAATATTTTTTTATAAATTTAAATCTTTTAAAAAAAAAATATCCAAAGATTATTAGAGAAATAAGAGGAAAAGGTTTATTAATTGGAGTTCAGCTTTATGCAGATCAGTCTAAGTTTATTGAAAAATTGATGGATAAGAGATTACTAACTATACGTGCAGCTGAGAATGTTGTTCGTATTTTACCTCCACTAAATGTTAAAAAAACAGAAATCAATCAAGCATTAAAAATCATTGATGATGTATGTTCAAAAATGAGCTAAAATGAAACATTTTATAAATTTAAGAGATATTTCAGCTAAAGATCTTAGAAAAATTATTAGTGATGCAAAAAAAAGAAAAAATTTAAGAAAAAAACTGAGTCATCTTGATGTAGATAAAGACGCTCCTCTTAAAGGAAAATTATTAATTCAAATGTTTGAAAAATCAAGTTTAAGGACAAGACTAAGTTTTTATCTTGCTATTAGACAACTTGGTGGAAACACATTGACATTAAGACCTAATGAGCTTCATTTATCTAAAGGTGGTGAAAGTATAGAGGATACAGCTAAGATATTATCTAATTTTGGTAATGCCTTCATGTTAAGAACTGATAGTGATAAAAAACTAGAGGAATTTAAAAAACATTTATCAATTCCAGTCATCAATGGGCTAAGCCCCTCATGTCACCCAACCCAGATTTTGTCAGATATCTTTACGATTGAGGAGATAAAGAAGAAGCCTATACACAAATTAAATATTGCATGGATAGGAGACTGTAATAATGTTTTGAATTCTTTAATTGCAGCTTCAATTAAATTTTCATTTAAATTAAAAATTGGTTGTCCTAAAAAATATGAGCCCAATAAAAATATAATGGATTACATTAAAAAAAATAATAATAATATAGATATTTACTCAAGTCCTAAAAAAGCAACTTTCAACGCAGATGTTCTGTTTTCTGATAAAGTTATATCTATCAATGATAAAGTAAATAAAATAAAAAAATTGAAAAGTTTTAAAAAATTTAAGATTGATAAAAAACTGATGGGTTATGCAAAGAAAGATTGTATTTTTCTCCACTGTTTGCCAAGGGGAAATGAAGTTGATGAAAAAGTATTTTATAGTAAACAATCAAAAGTTTGGATACAGGCGCTTAACAGGGTGCATGTGCAAAAATCTATCTTACTTTATTGTTTTGGAAAATTAAGGTAGAGGCAAAGGGTTGTCTGAGTTTTTGTTCAAGTACTTAATCACTGAAGCCCTATCTTTCTCTTTTCTCAATCCTGCAAATGCCATCTTGGTTCCTTTAATCCATTTGGCAGGTTTGATCAAATACCCATTTAATTCCTCAAATGTCCATTCCTTTCCATATCCAGCTAATGCTTTAGAATATTTGTAATCATTTACACTGCCAATTTTTCTTCCAACAACATTGTACAGTGCGGGCCCAATATTATTTTTTCCACCTTTTACAATTGAATGACAAGCTGCACACTTTTTAAAAACTTTTTCTCCAGTTGCAATATCTCCCATTGCCATTAAAGCAGCGATATCTATTTTTTGCTCTACAGTTTCACCTTCAGTTTTTAACTGTGTAGTAACTGACTGTTCAACATTAACTGCGTATCCCGGCGTTTTAGGTTTTTCAACATAGAAAATCATGCTAGATAGTTTGCTAATACCTATTAAAAGGAGAGCAACAAGCAAAATCGCAGCTACTATTTTGTTTATTTCAAAAGAATCCATTTATATATTTTATTTTGAACGTATAACATTATAAAATAAAAATTGCTTACATATTTAATGTATATTATTGCCTCTACCTGTATTGTATTAATAAATAACAATGACGCATGAAAACACTAATTATAATCCCATCAAGACTAGCAGCTACTAGGTTGCCAGGAAAACCACTTTTAAAAATTAATGGTTTATCCATCATTTCTCACGTATTTAAGAAGGCTGAAACAGCAAAAATTGGGGATGTATTAGTCGCAACTGAAAATCAAGAAATTGTCGATGATGTTAAAAAAAATGGCGGCCAAGTAGTTTTGACTAGCAACAAACATAATACAGGAACAGATAGAATTTATGAAGCATTACAAAAAATCAAGATTTCAAATATTGATTTAGTAATGAATCTTCAAGGAGATGAGCCTTTAATTGATGTTGATGATATAAGAAATCTTAATCAATTTATGATAAATACAAATTCTAAAATCGGTACTCTTGCCTCAAAAATTTTAGATAAAAAACTTTATGACAATCAAAGTGTGGTTAAAGTAAAAACAAAAGAAGAACTGAATGATAAAAATTTTCCAGAGGCAATTTATTTCAAAAGGAAAACTTTAAAAAAAGATTTAAACACATACAATCATGTGGGCATTTATTGTTATGAAATGGGAACACTTAAAGATTTTGTGTCATATAAACAGTCCCCTAATGAGGTTAAATATAAGTTAGAGCAACTAAGAGCTTTAGAAAATAAAATTAAAATAAATGTCGCTCTTGCTAAATCACATTCAATTGGAATAGACACAAAAGAGGATTATGTGGCCATTAAAAACATTATGGAATATAAGAAGTAATGGAAAAAATTTATTTTCAAGGAACATTTGGAGCATATTCACATCTGGCTGCTTTATCCGTTGCCCCAAAAGCTAAAATAATACCATGTAAGACTTTTGATGAATGTTTTTTAAAAGCTTCTGAAGACCCATCATCTAGAATAATTATACCTGAGTCTAATAGAATTACTGGAAATATAGGAATTGAATATTTGGTATTTAAATATCGATTAAATATTTATTCAGAATACTTTCAAAAAATTGAACATAATTTGCTAGTAATCCCTGGTACAAAAATTTCTGACATAAAAAATGTTTACTCTCACTCGCAAGCGCTCTCTCAATGTTCAAATTTTATAAAATCAAATAATCTAATTGAACACGTTAGAGCAGATACTGCTGGATCAGCAGAAATGATATCTAGAATTAAAGACAATAAAAATGCTGCTATAGCCTCTACTTTGAGTGCAGAAACTTATGGATTAGAAATAATAAAAAGAAATATCGAAAATGAAAAAGGAAATCTTACGAGGTTTTTAATTATGGGTAAAAATATTTTTCAACCAGAATATAGTGATAAAAAATATATTACATCCTTTTTATTTAAATTAAAAAGTAAACCAGCAGCTTTATATCAATCACTAGGAGGCTTTGCTATCAATGGAGTAAACTTAACTAAACTACAAAGTTATCCTGAAAAAAATTCCTTCGATTCTTATTTTTTCTTATGTGATCTTGATGGTCATATAGAGGATGCAAAAGTTAAAAAATCATTAGAGGAACTAGGTTTGCATTGTCAAGATTTTCACGTTCTAGGTGTTTTTGAAGCTGACAAAATAAGAGAAAAGTAACTTTTATTCTTTTGTTGTAGATTAGAAAATATTACTGCTATAATACATCTGGAGGCTAGAGGTGAACACTCCTTGAATCCTAGGAGGATCGAAAGATAGCACTAGTAAAGAGAGTTTTTCAGGTTCTAGCTTCCTAAGGATTTAAAATGAGTGAAAAATCTAAAGTGCTAGCATTAAAATATAGACCAAAAATTTTTGAGGAGTTGATTGGTCAAAAAGTTGTATCTGAAACAATTATTAATTCAATTAAAGCTGATAAAATTCCAAATGCATATCTTTTTACAGGAATTCGCGGTATTGGCAAAACAACGATAGCAAGAATTGTTGCAAAATCTCTAAATTGTTTAAATGGAATTGAAAAACTTTGTGAAAAAAATTTATGCATAAATTGTGAGGGCATTTCAAAATCAACTCACATGGATGTGTTAGAACTAAATGGAGCAGACAAAACATCAATTGATGATATTAGAGATCTGATAGAGTTTTCAAGATATGGACCGACTTCTTCAAAATATAAAATATTTATTATTGACGAGGTACATCAAATATCTTCTAGTGCATTTAACGCTCTTTTAAAAATTCTTGAAGAGCCACCAAATTATCTTAAATTTATCCTTGCTACAACCGAGATAAAAAAAGTTCCTGTGACTATCATATCAAGATGTCAAAGATTCGATCTATCAAGAGTTAAATCAGAAGATTTATTTCAATTTATTAAAAAAGTAAAAAATAAAGAGAATGGAAATGTCTCCGATGATGCTTTGAAATTAATTGTTAAAATCTCAGAAGGTTCCGTTAGAGATGCGTTGTCGTTATTAGATAGAGGCCTGTTATCACTAAATAAACAAAAAGAATTAGATCTAAGTGAAGCTCAAAAAATTTTTGGATATTTTGATAAATCTCAGCTTATTGAAATGTTTGATTTAGTTTTACAGGGTGATGAAAAAAAAGTTTTGGAAATTTATAGAAAGATTTTTGACCAAGGTATAAATCCCAAAGTTTTCATAAATGATTTTTTGGAACTAATATATTATTTCAAAAATATAAACTCACTAACACTTGAAAGCACGAACTTTTCTTTAAATGATGAAGAATTCTCTAAAATCAAAAATATTTCTAATTCTATAGATAATAGAGTACTCATTTTATTTTGGCAATTTACAATTAAAACTATTGAAGAGTTAGAAGTAGTTTCCAATCAGAACTTAGCAATTGAAATGTATCTAATACGATTAATATATCTTAGTTCTCTTAAGCAAAGAACAGACTTAGATAATAATGAGGCAGAATTATTAGTAGAAAAGGATTTTAATTACACCTCTAAAAATGATGTTGTCGACCAAATCAAGAATATTACCCAAGAAAAAAAAATTAAACCTGAAAGCGATCCAAATATTAAAGCTGAAAATAGAGTAATTGATACATTTAAAAATCTTTTAGAGATTTGTAATGAAAAAAAGGAAATTAAATTAAAATATGAACTTGAAAAAAACGTCAGCTTAGTAAATTTTGAGAGAAACAGAATAGAAATATCTTTTAATGAAAACTTAGATAAATTTTTTGTTAAAGAACTATCTTCAAAACTTTACGAATGGACCGGAGAAAGATGGATAATTTCTTTTAGCAAAGAAATAGGACAAATGTCTATAAAACAACAAGCAGATGATGATAAAAAAAAATTAATTGATGATATAAAAAAAACTCAATTGTATAATGATTTTATAAAAAAGTTTCCAGATGCATATTTAAACGATGTAATTTGGGATAAAAAAAAAGAGGATAAATGACAGATTTTTCTAAAATTTTGGATAAGGCAAAAGAGCTTGAGGCAAAAATGAAAGAAAGCCAAGAAAAAATTAAAAAAATTAGAGTTGAGGGGGTTTCGGGATCCAATTCTGTTAAGATAATTTTAGATGGAGATGGAGAAATGCAAAAAATTGAAATTTCAGATGATATTTTTAAAGAGAGTAAATCAATTATAGAGGATTTAATCGTGGCTGCTCATAATAATGCAAAGTTACAATTAAAATCTAAAACATCAGAAGAAATTTCGAAAGCAACAGGTGGTTTTGGTATTCCGGGTTTTAAATGGCCATTATAAATAATGCAAAATATAAATGAGATAGAAGAATTAATTAGATTGATTTCTAAATTACCTGGGTTAGGGCCAAAATCAGCAAAAAGGATTGTTTTACGATTGATAAATGATAGAGATCAGCTCATCAAACCTTTATCCAGTGTATTAGCTCAAATTTATAAAAATGTTTCTAGATGTAAAAATTGTGGTTCTTTAAAATCTACGCTAACAGGTTGTGAGAATTGTGAAAACTCAAAAAAAAAATTTGATAAGATTTGTGTTGTTGAGGATATAGCAGATCAATGGTCTATTGAGAGCTCTAATATATATCAAGGATATTTTCACATTCTTGGTGGCACAATCTCATCCGCAGGAAATAGAAAAGGAGATTTATTAATCGACTCTTTAGTAGAAAGAGTTAAAAAAGACAAAATTGAGGAGGTAATTTTAGCCACGAGTGCCACAATAGAAGGTCAAACGACTGCTTACTATATTCAGGAAAGTTTAAAAAATTCTAAAGTAACAGTTACTAAGCTTGCCCAAGGTTTGCCGGTAGGCGGTGAGATAGAAAGTCTAGATGATGGAACTTTAATTTCAGCTTTTAAAAATCGATCTAATTTGATTTCAAACTCAGATTAAATTTTTTTTTTAATCTGTTTAAATGAAGTAATGGTTCGGTGTAACCTGAAGGCTGTTCTTTGCCCTTAAAAATGAGATCACAAGCAGTTTGAAATGCTATAGAGTTTTCATAATCACCACTCATTTTAACATATAATGGATCATTTTTGTTCTGTTCATCAACTATTTTCGCCATTTCTTTCATTATTTCGGTTACTTGTATTTTTGTTGTAATTCCATGATGGATCCAGTTGGCTATATGCTGAGATGAAATTCTTAGAGTTGCCCTATCTTCCATCAAACCTATATTGTTAATATCCGGTACCTTAGAACAACCCACACCTTGATCTACCCATCTTACAACATAACCTAATAATGTTTGTGCGGAGTTAGAAATTTCTTTATTTATATCTTCTACAGACCAATTAGGTCGGTCTGCTGTTGGTATTGTTAAGAGATCATCAATTTTAGCTGGCTCTCTACCCATTAATTTTTTTTGCTCATTAAAAATATTTATTTCATGATAATGTAATGAATGTAAAGCAGCGGCTGTTGATCCATTTAGATGATTTCATATCACCTTTTTTAATCATAGGGCCAGCTTCCATTGATGTATGCATTTCATCACCAGTTCTATCTAAGAAACCAGTATTTATGAAAAAAACTCTATGTTTAAGACTTCTAATACATTCTTTTAAATTTGCAGACGTTCGTCTTTCTTCATCCATAATACCAATTTTACAAGTATACTTAGGTAAATTTAGGACTTCCTCAACTTTAGAAAAAATTAAATCTGTAAACGCCGTCTCATCTGGGCCATGCATTTTAGGTTTTACTATATACACAGATCCAGTTCTTGAATTATTTTTGTTTTTAATATCATGTAGTGCAGCTGCTACTGTTATAAATGCATCCATAATTCCCTCTGGTATTTCACTTCCATCACTTAATAAAATAGAACGGTTAGTCATTAAATGACCAACATTTCTTGTAAGTAAAAGGCTTCTACCATGTAACTTTAAACCTTTACCATTTTTTGAGATATAACTTCTGTTTGGATTTAGCTTTCTTTCAAATAATTTACCTTCTTTTTCAAATTTTGATTTTAAATCACCTTTCATAAGGCCTAGCCAATTTCGATAGCAAATAATTTTATCTTCTGAGTCAACTGCCGCGACACTATCTTCATTATCACAAATTGTTGACACTGCTGACTCTAGTATTATGTCACTAATTCCGGCATGATCTTGTTGAGCAGCAAACGCTCTAGGGTCTTTTAAAATTTCAATATGTAAACCATTATTTTTTAGAATAATTGCAGATGGATTATCACTTTCACCTCTGTGTCCGATAAATTTATTCTCATCTTCCAAATCAAAAATATCAGCACCTTTTAAAACTTTTAATTTACCGTATTTTACAGCTATACTTGTAATTTCACTCCAATTCAGTCCAGCTAATGGGAAGTACTTATCTAAAAAATCTCTACCATATTTGATAACCATTTCACCCCTTAGAGGGTCATATCTCTCAGATACGCTATCCTCAGACTGCTCAATTACATCCGTACCATACAAACTATCATATAAACTCATCCATCTTGCATTCGCAGCATTTAAGGCATACCTTGCGTTCATGATGGGCACTACTAATTGAGGTCCAGCTATATTTGCAATTTCTTCATCCACATTTTTAGTTTCTATTTTAAAATCAGGCCCCTCATTTTTTAAATAATCAATTTCTAATAAAAACTTTTTATATTCTACTAAATTAAATTCTTTAGATTTGTTTTTGATATGCCAATTATCTATTTTTTTTTGCAAATCTTCTCTAAATTTAATTAATTCTCTATTTTTTGGTGCAAGCTCATAAAGAGTTTTTTCAAGACCCAACCAAAAATTTTCAGGGGATACATTTGTATTTTTTAATAATTCATCATTTACAAAGATTGATAGTTTTTCAGATACTTGTAGTTTATTAATTTTAACGTATTTTTCTTGCATAGCACTTTAAATCATACCCCATCTGTATTTTTGCCTGAGAGTTTTGCTCCTTCGGCGGAAATCAATCTCTTTCCAGAGTGTTATGCTTCGATCGGTCCTTTTGCCTGAGAGTTTCCGGGGTGGTTGCTCCTTCGGCGCTAAAAATAGTCTCTCCCGATAGTAAAACTTTATTCTTTAAAAGAATGATACATTAAATAACAAATACATGTTTAATTCAATATCATTTTATCGCCTTTTTTGTTAATTAAGTAATCATTATAAAAAAACAATGAAAAACTACCTCAATTTTGAAAAAGAGATAAAAGATCTAGATGAAGAGTTAGATAGACTTAAAGATCCATATAATCAGGGCGGTATCTCCGAAGTAGATACTAAAAAAATTTCTAAAACTGAAGAGGAGATAAATTATAAATTAAAATCAATTTATTCAAATCTCGATCCTTGGCAAACTACTATGGTTGCAAGACATGAAGACAGACCTAAATCAAAATTTTTTATTGATAATTTATTTAACGAATTTATTTCATTATCTGGTGACAGGTATTATGGTGAAGACAAGTCAGTTATTGCAGGTTTTGCAAGATTTAAAAATCAGTCAATATTAGTAATTGGTCAAGAAAAGGGAGATGATCTAGATAGCAGAATTGAGAGAAATTTCGGTATGATGAGGCCAGAGGGTTATAGAAAAACTATACGCCTTATGGAGTTAGCTGACAGATTTAAAATACCAATAGTATTATTTGTAGATACACCCGGAGCTTATCCAGGAGTAGGTGCTGAGGAGCGAGGTCAAGCTGAAGCAATTGCAAAGTCTATAGAATGTTGCATGAATTTAAAAGTTCCAACAATAGCAATTATTATTGGAGAAGGTGGTTCTGGTGGAGCTATAGCTCTAGCATCCTCAAGCAAAGTTTTGATGTTGGAGAACGCAATTTATTCAGTCATTTCTCCTGAAGGATGTGCAACAATTTTATGGAGAGATCCAAAAAAAATGCTTGATGCCGCTAAAGCAATGAAGCTTTCTGCAAAAGATTTACTCGAGTTAAATGTGATTGACGAAATTATTAAGGAGCCTATTGGTGGTGCTCACAGAGATAAAGATTTAATTTTAAAAAATGTTGAAAACTCATTATCCACGAGTTTGGATTATTTTAAATCTATGTCAGGAGAAGAAGTTTTTAATAATAGAAAAAATAAATTCTTGAAAATAGGGAGAAACAAAGGTTTTGTAACAAATACAGCAGATTTAAGTTCCCTTAAAGTTCACCGTAATGAAATTTTTGAAATTTTAAAGAAAAAAAAATTGTTTGTACCATCTTTAGTTATACTCATTTTGTTAATGTTATTAATTTTTTTATAATTGTCCGCAGCATTTTTTATATTTCTTTCCTGATCCACAAGGACAAGGTTCATTTCTTTTTACTTTTTTATTAATTTGGCTTATCGATTTTTCCTCATTAGTTTTACCTGTTGGATTACCAATTGATGTCTCCACAAATTTAAGATTCATGAGAACTACCATGTAATCTTGCTTAAGTTTTTTTAATAAATTCTCAAATAAAGTGAAGGCTTCTTTTTTGTACTCGATAAGTGGATCTCTTTGTCCATAAGATCTTAACCCAATAACTTGTCGTAATTGTTCCAAGTATTGTATGTGTGATTTCCAATTAATATCTATAGATTGTAGAAAAATTCTTTTTTCAATTTGTTTTGCCTGATTTTCTCCTAAAAGTTTAATTCTTTCTTCACGAGTTTCATAGAACTTATCTGAAATCAATTTCATCAACTCATCATCTTTTTTTTCTAATAAAATCTTTAATTCTTCTTCATTAAAGTTTTTACCCATAAGAGTTTTGATTTGACTTTCAAAAAGGGAGCTTTTTGGATTTGCAATCTTTTGGATTTTTAGTTCTATTAAATCTTTCTTTATCTCATCTAAAAAATCTGTGGAATATTCAAAAATTTTTTCACTATCCATTGCCTCTTTTCTTTGTGAAAAAATTACGTGTCTTTGGTCATTTAAAACATTATCGAATTTAATAAGTGTTTTTCTAATATCAAAGTTTCTTGCCTCTACTTTTTGCTGTGCTCTCTCTAAAGCTTTATTGATCCATGGATGATCAATACTTTCACCGTCTTTTAGGCCTAGTTTTTCAAGCATACTGTTCATTGAGTCTGATCCGAAAATTCTCATTAAATCGTCTTGTAAACTTACATAAAAAATTGAACTTCCTTCATCACCTTGACGCCCCGATCTACCTCTTGCTTGATTGTCAACTCTTCGTGACTCCATTCTCTCAGTACCAATTACGAATAAGCCACCTAATGATTTTATCTTTTTTTTGTCTTCAATTAATTTTTCACTATTTGTTGTGTCTTTTTTTCCTCCTAATTGAATATCGACGCCTCTTCCTGAGATACTTGTTGTTATTATCACAGATCCCTCTTTACCTGCATTAGAAATAATTTCAGCTTCGTTCTCATGATTTTTTGCATTTAAAACCACGTGATTAATCTTTTCCTTATCTAGTAATTTTGAGTAGATTTCAGACTTGTTTATGCTGGATGTAAAAACTAACAATGGTTGACCAGCTTTATTGTGATCTTTAATTTTTTTAATTATGGCATTATTTTTTTCTATTTCGGTTCTAAAAATTTGATCATTAAAATCTTTTCTTATCATTTTTTTATTTGTTGGAATTACAACAACAGGTAAATTGTAAATCTCAAAAAATTCTGCTGCCTCTGTTGCTGCTGTTCCGGTACAACCAGCGATCTTTTTGTATAGTTTAAAATAATTTTGATAAGTTATTGATGCCAATGTTTGATTTTCGGCTTGAATTTCAATTTTCTCTTTAGCTTCCAAAGCTTGGTGGAGACCATCACCAAATCTCCTTCCTTCAAGAATTCTTCCAGTAAGTTCATCAATAATTTTTAAAGAGTTATCTTTAATAATATAATCCTTGCCCTTTTCAAACAAATGATTAGCCCTTAAAGCTTGATTTACATGATGTACTAAATTTATATTTTCTGGATCGTAAAAATTATTATTTTTTAAAATGCCTGTTTCAGAGAAAATTTTTTCTACATTATTTATTCCTTCATTTGTTAATAAAATATTTCTATCTTTTTCGTCAATTTCATAGTCATTTTTTTTTAACCTTTTAACCAACTTATCTACAGCAAGATACTTATTAGTTTTATCCTCCGCAGCACCAGAGATGATTAATGGGGTTCTAGCCTCATCAATTAAACAAGAGTCGATTTCATCAACTATTGAAAAAAAATGTTCTCTTTGAACCATTTCGGCTCTAGAATATTTCATGTTATCTCTAAGGTAGTCAAAGCCTAATTCGCTATTAGTTGCATAGGTGATATCACAATTATAATTTTTTTTTCTTTCATCATCGTCTTGAATATTATTTATGTAGCCAGAGGATATTCCTAAGAAACTATAAATTTTCCCCATTTCAAGGCAATCTCTTTTTGCCAGATAGTCATTAACGGTAACAATATGAACTCCTTTTTCAAATAGGGCATTCAAATAAGCTGCCAGAGTTATTGTTAATGTTTTACCCTCTCCAGTTCGCATTTCAGCAATTTTCATCTCATGTAATACTATTCCCCCAATAATTTGAACGTCAAAATGCCTTTCATTCCTAATTCTTCTAGATGCCTCTCTCACTAGTGCAAAAGCTTCTGGCAGCAATTTATCTATACCAATGCCATTTTTTAGTTTTTCTTTGAATTCTCTAGTTTTATCTGGAAATTCATTATCTTTAAGTTTTTTTATATTTTCCTCTAAAGAATTTATTTGTTGAGTGATCTTTTTTAACCTATCTAGTTCTTTCTGATTACCCGATCTAATGAATTTTGAGATAAGATTTAAAGGATTAAACATTAGTTTTTGATTTATTATTTACTTATATCCTTTAATATAATTAATAAATAAATATTTTAAATACCATGGGTCTAAATTTACCTAATTTTTTATTATCTAAATCAAAAAACAAGAGAATGTTAGAATATCAAGATTTAGATCATATTGATGGTATTTCAATTTCCAGTGTATGCGCAAATCTTTATAAAGACACTAGAGATGATTTAGTAATGTTTTATTTTAGAGATGGAGCAAACTATGCTTCTGTTTACACACAATCAAAAATTATCTCTGAGAATATTAAATGGAACTTAAATCAAAACTCAAAAAAAATATATTCGCTTTTAGTTAACGCGAGAAACGCAAATTGTTTTACTGGTAGACAGGGGTATAGAAGTCTTGAAAAAATAGCAGACATAATTTCTCAAGAACTTACTGCAAGACAGAAAGAAGATGAAGATAAACCAAAAATAATCAAACCAAAGGAGATAATATTTGGTTGTACTGGTACTATTGGAGAAATTTTTCCAGAAGACAAAATTAAAAACAAGATTCCGGTTTTAGTAAAAAATATAAGATATACCCAGAATAAGTATATATGGATGAAGGCAGCTTTAGGTATTATGACAACGGACACACAACCTAAAATGTCGATGGAGCATTGTAAAATTGCTGGAAGTTCTGTAAAGATTTTTGGTATTGCAAAAGGGTCTGGGATGATCCAACCCAATATGGCTACCACGTTAGCTTATATTTTCACAGATGCAGACGTGTCTAATGAAATTTTAAAAAAACTTCTTAAAAAAAATATTTCAACAACTTTTAATGCAATTAGTTGTGATGGTGACACAAGTACTAATGACATGGTTAGTATTTTCTCGACCGGCAAAGTAAAGCATCCAAAAATTAAAAATTATAATGATAAAAGAATAAGAGATTTTGAGGAAGCATTAAAAAAAGTTTTATTAAGTTTGGCTAAAAGAGTAGTTTCAGATGGAGAAGGAGCATCTAAATTTATAACTATTAATGTAGAGAATTGTAAAAATGAGGACGATGCAAAAAAGATTGGCTTTTCAATTGCCAACTCTCCTCTAGTAAAAACTGCTATAGCAGGTGAGGATCCAAATTGGGGCAGGATAGTAATGGCAATTGGAAAATCAAATGTTCTAATAAACTTAGAAAAGTTGTCTATAAAATTCGGAGAATTTTCTATTATTAATAATGGAAAATTAAATCTAAACTATAATGAGTCTGATATTGTAAATTATATGAAGAGTGACAATATTGACATTAACATAAATATTTTTAAAGGTTCAAAAAAATTTACTACCTATACTATGGATCTCACAAAAAAATATATTGAAATTAACTCAGACTATAGAAGTTAATATCTTGAAATATCAAATTGAATAACTAATTATTAATAATGATTAAGTACAAATTAAAATGTAAAAAATGTAAATTATTATTTGATAGTTGGTTCGCATCTTCACTGGAATATGAAAAACTAAGGAAAAAAAACTATTTGAATTGTCATAAATGTGGATCACTAAAAGTTGAAAAAACTCTTATGGCACCAAAATTTTTAAATAAGTCTTGGAAAAAAGATATAAGCATTAAAGATCATAAATATCAGAAAATTAATGAAAAAATTAGAGAATATAAAAAATTTATAAAAAAGAACTTTGAATATGTTGGTGAAAATTTTGCTTACGAAGCTCGATCAATTCATTATAAAAATAAAAAAAAAGATAAAGGAATTTATGGAACTGCATCAAGTCAAGAGATTAAAGACTTGAAAGAGGAAGGAATTGATACTGAAATTATTCCTTGGATAGAAGATAAAAATAATTAATTTTAATTATATCTTGATAAATTTTGCAATATAATTAATTGATTTGTCAGCACTTAACTCCCAATTATTTGTTAATAAATTAAGCTTTACACCTCTCAAATCATTTAAAGTAAGCTCATATTTTTTTGTTATGCGAATTAATTCATCAGGCTTTACAAATTTTTCCCACTCGTGTGTTCCAATTGGAAGCCACTTAAGAATATATTCAGCACCTATTATTGCAAAAAGATAAGATTTTAATGTTTTATTTAATGTTGCAACGAACATAATACCATTCTTTCTCAAAAACTTTGAGCATGATTTTAAAAAGAAATCTACATCCTCTACATGTTCAATAATTTCCATGTTGAGTATAACATCAAATTTTAAATCTGACTTAAATTTTTCAGGCGACGAACAAAAATATTTAATATTTAAGTTACTCTTTTTTGCATGAATTTTTGCTATCTCAACATTTTTTTCAGATGCGTCCATTCCAAAAACTTCTGCACCTAGTCTTGACATAGGCTCACACAATAATCCTCCACCACAACCTATATCTAAAATTTTGACACCAGAGAGGATCTTATCTTTTTTTTGAATATTGAAAGTTTTAACAATATTGTCTTTTAGATAAGAAATCCTTAGAGGATTAAAATTATGCAATGGTTTAAATTTTCCTTTGGGATCCCACCATTCTTCAGCAATTTTTGAAAATTTTTCTATTTCTTTTTTATTAATTGTGTTAGCTTTCATTTTAAGTAAATTTTATATTCAAGATGAATTTAATCAATATTTTAATTTAAAAAAATATTTATTCATGAAAATTGTAGTTTTAAAATTTGGTGGAACATCTGTAGGTAGCATTAAAAGAATTAAAAATATAGCTAACATTATTAATTCATACCATAAAAAAAGGTATAAACTTATTGTAGTATCTTCAGCTATGAGCGGGGTTACAAATGATTTGATAAAAAAATCAAAAGAAATAAGTGAAAATTTTTTACCTTCTGAGTATGATGTTCTTGTTTCTTCTGGAGAACAAGTGGCATGCTCTTTAATTGCCGCCAGATTATCACATATTGGGTTAGAATCTCGTTCTTGGTTATCTTGGCAAATACCAATTATTACTGAGGGTGGTCATAAAAATGCAAAAATTTTGTCAATCTACAAAAAAAAAATTTTAAATTATCTCAAAAAGGGTGGAATACCAATTGTAACTGGTTTTCAAGGTATTGATACCAATGAGAGAATTAAAACAATCGGAAGAGGTGGGTCGGATGCGAGCGCAATTATGTTAGCTAAATTTTTTAAAGCAGAGAGATGTATAATTTACACCGATGTTGAGGGTGTGTACACAACAGATCCAAACAAATTAAAAAAAGCAAGAAAAATAAAAGTAATTTCTTACGAAGAAATGTTGGAGATGGCCTCTCTAGGTGCAAAAGTTATGCAGCCAGCTTCAATTCAGGATGCGCGTTTAAATAGGATCAACATAGAGGTAAAGTCTTCTTTTAAAAAAAAACCAGGAACATTGATCACAAAAAGAATGAATATTATTAATAATAAAATTATTGCAGGTATTTCTTCAACTCAAAATGATGCTAAGGTTACTTTAGTAGGTGTTAAAGATAAACCTGGTGTTGCTGCAATGATATTTAAACCTTTATCAAAAAATTTAATTAATGTTGATATGGTAGTTCAAAATATTTCAGCGAATGGGAAAGAAACTGATTTAACATTCACCATTAAAACGGATGATTTAAACAGAACTAAAAAAATAATTGAGTCCAATAAAAATATTAAATTTAGAAAGTTATTATTAAAAAAAGATGTTTCTAAACTTTCAATTATTGGAGTTGGAATGGTGACAACACCTGGAGTAACATTTAGAATGTTTCAGTCTCTTGCAAAAAAAAATATAAATATTCAAGTTATTTCAACTTCTGAAATTAAAATATCAGTTTTGATTGATAAAAGAAATACTAAAAAAGCATTAATTGCTTTACATAAAGAATTTAAATTAGATAATTAATTATGAGTATAAGACCATTTAGAGATATTAAAAGAAGAAAAACAAAAGCAATTAGTGTTGGCAGAGTAATGGTGGGTGGCGATAACCCAATCACAGTTCAGTCTATGACAAATACTTTAACTACAGACATAGAAGCTACCATTAACCAGATAAATGATATTCATAAAGAAGGCGCTGATATAGTTAGAGTTTCCTGCCCTGATGAAGCGTCAACAAAAGCACTCAAAGAAATTGTAAAACATATTGATGTTCCCATAGTTGCAGATATTCATTTTCATTTCAAAAGAGCAATAGAAGCAGCAGAGAACGGTGCGAGTTGTCTAAGAATAAATCCAGGAAACATAGGAAATATCAATAAAATTAAAGAAGTTGTGAGAGCAGCAACTGCAAATAATTGCTCTATTAGAGTAGGTGTTAATGCAGGTTCTCTAGAACAAGATATATTAGAAAAATTTAAAGAGCCTTGTCCAGAGGCATTAGTTGAGAGTGCTTTAAGAAATATAAAAATTTTAGAAGATGAAAATTTTGAAAATTTAAAGATAAGTGTTAAGTCTTCAGATATTTTTTTATCAATTGAAGCATATCGTCAATTATCAAAAAAAATTAAGTATCCCTTGCACCTTGGAATAACCGAAGCGGGAAGTTTTGTGTCAGGAAGTATAAAATCCTCTATTGGATTAGGAACATTACTTTTAGAGGGTATCGGAGATACTATTAGAGTATCTCTATCTGATGATCCAGTAAAAGAAGTTAAAATTGGAAACGAAATACTTAAGTCATTAAATTTAAGGGAGAGAGGAGTAAGAATTATTTCTTGTCCTTCATGTGCTAGACAAGGTTTTCAAGTAATTGAAACTGTAAAAGTGCTGGAAAAAAGACTTGCGCATATTACAAAACCCATAACACTCTCAATAATCGGTTGTGTGGTTAATGGTCCTGGAGAAGCTGCAATGACAGATGTTGGCATCACTGGCGGTAGAAAAGGTAGTAACATGTTGTATTTATCTGGAGTACAAACAGAAAAAGTTTTAACTAATGATATGATTGATAGAGTTGTATTTGAGGTTGAAAAAAAGGCATCTGAGTTGAAAAATAGTTAAGATGATTCCTGATAAAACTATCAATGATCTGATAAACAAACACACAAATTTAGAAAGAGAATTATCCTCAGGACATGTTGACAAAAAATTTTTTGCTGAAAAATCAAAAGAATATTCTGATTTAAATGAAATAATTGAGAACGCTAAAAAATATTTATCATTCGAAAAGGATAAAAAAGAGTTAGAGAAAATTTTAGCTGATGAAAATTCTGATTCCGAGTTATTAAAAATGGCTGAAATTGAGCTAAAAGATTTAGAGACGCAGTATAAAAAAAATGAAAAAAAATTAAAATTATTTTTATTACCTAAAGATGAGGCGGATAAAAAAAATGCAATTATCGAAATAAGAGCAGGAACCGGAGGTCTTGAAGCTAGTTTATTTGCTTCAGATCTTTTTAAAATGTATGAGAAAGTAAGCAGTAAAAAAAAATGGTTTTTAGAAATAATATCAATTTCAAAAAGTGATGCGGGAGGATTAAAAGAGGTTATCGCGTCTATAAAAGGGATTAATATTTATTCTACTCTTAAATATGAAAGTGGTGTCCACAGGGTGCAAAGAGTTCCAGATACTGAAACTCAGGGTAGAGTACACACATCTGCTGCTACTGTAGCTGTATTACCTGAGGCTGAAGAAGTCGACTTAAAAATAAATGATGCTGATTTACGTATAGATGTCTTTAGAGCTGGTGGACCTGGTGGGCAATCCGTAAACACAACAGATAGTGCTGTAAGAATTACACATATACCTAGTGGAATTTCAGTTTCTCAACAAGATGAAAAATCACAACATAAAAATAAGGCTAAAGGTTTAAAAATTTTAAGAGCGAGGTTATACGAGTATGAGAGATCTAGAATTGATAAAGAAAGATCAGAAGATAGGAAAAGTAAAATTGGAACAGGTGATAGGTCCGAAAGAATACGGACATATAATTTCCCCCAAGGAAGGGTTACTGATCATAGAATTAATTTAACTTTACATAAACTTGAAGAGTTTTTAGAGGGGGAAGCTTTTGATGAAATGATCGAGTCACTTTCACTAAAAGCTCAAGAAGAAAGTTTAAGTAATCTTTAAAGGATATATATGAATATTTTCGAAGCTTTAAAAAAAGGTGACCATATATTAAAAAAAAATGGTATCAAATCTTATAAACTTGATAGCGAAATTTTAATGTCAAAAGTCTTTCAGAAAAATCGCATAGATATAATTTTAAACTCTAATAAAAATTTATCAGATAAAGAAATCATACTTTATAATAATTTAATTGAACAGCGTTCAAAAAAAAAACCAATCGCATATTTGATTGGTAAAAAAGAATTTTGGAAATATGAATTCGATGTAAATAAAGATGTTCTTATTCCAAGACCGGATACAGAGATTATTATCGAGCAAACCCTAAAATTAACAAAAAATAAATCAAGGCTAAAAATATTGGATATCGGTATAGGCTCAGGCTGTATACTATTGTCTATTTTGAAAGAGAGAAAAAGTTTTTATGGTACTGGAATTGATATTTCTAAGAAAACTCTCGATATTTGTATGATTAATGCAAAAAAACTTCATTTAAATGATAGAGTGAGATTATTTAAATCAGATATTGACAATTTCAACTATGGCAAATATGATTTCATTGTATCTAATCCCCCATACATCAAGAGATTTGACTTGAAGTATATGGAAAAAGATGTTTATGATTATGAGCCTTTATCAGCTTTAGATGGTGGTTCAGATGGGTTATTTAAAATTAAAAAAGTTATTTATAATTCGTCCAAGCTTATAAAGAAAAATGGCGTTTTAATTCTTGAGATTGCTTATAATCAAACAGATAATGTGAAAAAAATTTTAAGAAAAAATGGGTATTATATTAAAGATGTTGCTAAAGATTTAGCCAAAAATAATCGATGCATAGTGAGCTTTAAAATATAAAAAATAATGGTTACGTTTAGAAATAATAACATAAGAAGAAATAACTTTAGAAGAAACGATAGAAACTTTAAGGTTAATGGTGATAGGAATAAATATAATAACAATTTTTCAAATAATGATACTTTTCAACGTAAGATAACTGGCAGAAACAATCATAATGCATCGAAATTAATTGAGAAATATAATAATTTAGCTAGAGAAGCATTGTCCACTGGTGACAAAATTTTATCAGAAAATTATTTTCAACATGCTGATCATTTTACGAGAGTATTAAGTGAAAGAGAAATCCAAAAAAAAATGTTTGATAATAAATCAACTAAAGAAGATGAAAAAAACTTTTTAAAAAAAGTTGAAAAGCATGGTGAGAAGTCTTTAGAAAATAAAGAAACAGAAAATACAAAAGTAGAGCAAAATTAGACTAATTTAAACCAATAATTTTTTCTGACTTTAAAACTTCCAATTTTATTCTTGAAGTTTCAAAAAGTTCTCTCTCTTTACCTTTTAATATTTTTCCAGAAGGCAACTTAAGTGTTTGGGAATTAATTTTTTTTCCATTTACAATCACCTCATAATGAAGATGGGGTCCAGTTGATTTTCCAGTCGAGCCCACAAATCCAATTGTTTGCCCCTGTTTAACTCTTACTCCGCTTCTAATTCCACCAGCAAACTTTGACATATGAGCATAAACTGTTTGATAAGTTGAGTTGTGCTTTATCACTACACAATTACCACCTCCTCCACACCATCCGGCTTTTTTTATAACTCCATTACCAGATGCCATTATGGGAGTACCTAATGGAGCTGCGAAATCCGTTCCACGATGCATTTTATTAAATCCATCTATTGGATGCTTTCTCATTCCAAATGGAGAAGATAATCTTGCTCCATTGATTGGTGTTTTCATTAAAGCTTTTTGACTACTTTTTCCACTTTTATCAAAATGACCTTTAGTATTTTTTGAGTCGAAAAAATATAAAGGTTTGTCTTGTCCGCTTAATTTTAAATTAGCAAAAAGGATTTCTCCAGTTTCAATTATCTTTTTATTATCATCTTTAAAGACCTCATACATCATTTGAAAACTATCACGTCTTCTTATATCTCTCTGAAAGTCAACTTCGAAACCATAAATTCTTGCAAATTCAATTATAATATTAATAGGAACTTTTCTTTTTGAAGCTGATTTATACAAGCTATTTAGAATTATATTTTCTTTATAAACAATTTCCTTGTTTAATTTTGTTAAAATAATCTCTTGGTTAAAATCGCTTTTTTCATTATTTTTGGTTAAATATATTTTTTCTGAATTAGAAATTTGAAAAGTAAATTCTTTTAATTGATTTTCGGACTGATTTATAGTAAACTGTATTTTTTGATTAGTATTTAATTTGTTAAGATTAATCTTTTTTGATAATTTTTTTTTAACGCTTAATATTTCTTCTTCTTGTATTGAATAATTTTTTAGAATTTTGTCAAATGTTTCTCCCTCTCTTATTTTATGAGTTATAGTTTTAAATTTTGGTTCAAGATTTTCAAAGACATTACTAACCGTTTTTTTAAAATAAACGTTATTAATTATATTTTTGTAATTATTATAAATTTTTTGTTTATTGAAGTTGTAGTAAGTAGTTGAAAGAATTGTGGTTAACAATAATAAACCTAAAGCTATAATCTCAGTATTGTTTCTTAGTTTTTTTTTGATTTTATTTAGCATTTTAACAATTTTTTGATTATGCAATTAACAGTTTTAAGTCCTTAAAAATAACAAAAAAAACCAGTAGATTAAGGTTTTTTTTCAATTTTTTTATAGTTAAATGCTTGATTTCCTTAAATATTAGCCTATAAGCAACTTCTTTTCCGAAAAAATATTAAGTTTTGACTATATTTTCTTGGATTTATTGAGATTATATAGTCTCAATTAGCTATTTAAAAAGTAAATATTTAAGAAGAGAAGTGTGGACGGTTAAGGTTACCAAAAATTTGTCGTACACACTTCAATATTTATATAAATTTTATTCTTAGAATTTATATAGAAGCTAGTGTGCGCCGTTTTTAAACTTGAGAGTTTGATCATGGCTCAGAACGTACGCTGGCGGCA
>LULK01000521.1_pt1 | contig 39697 bp, 40 predicted proteins | sample 728181 | NCBI WGS metagenome assembly LULK01 (sample SAMN03860291, study PRJNA289734) | marine metagenome | biome: seawater column; feature: ocean; material: water; isolation source: Red Sea water column Station 169 - depth 10m | place: Saudi Arabia: Red Sea | collected 2011-10-15 | depth 10 m | reverse complement strand
GGTAAATTTCATCCGCATGGAGATAGTGCTGCTTACGAAGCAATGGTATTAATGGCTCAAAACTTTTCATTTAAATACCCTTTAGTAGATGGTCAAGGTAATTGGGGTTCGCAGGATGATCCAAAATCATTTGCAGCCATGCGGTATACAGAATCAAAATTAACAAGCTTTGCAAATCTACTTATTTCTGAATTAAAATCTGGAACTGTAGATTGGCAACCCAATTTTGATGGATCTTTATTAGAGCCTGTAATATTTCCATCAAAACTACCGGTAATTTTACTAAATGGGACATCTGGAATTGCAGTAGGTATGGCTACGGATATACCATCACATAATATCAATGAAGTCATAGATGCAACAATTAAAATTCTTGAGCAGCCAAAATCTGACTTAAAAGATCTTTTGAAGATTATAAAAGGACCAGATTTTTCAAATGCAGCTCCTATTATTGTTAATAATGATGAATTGCAGGAAATGTATTCTTCTGGAAGAGGTGGTTTTAAAATTCAAGCTCAATGGAAGCAAGAAAAGAACTCAATCATTATAAATTCATTGCCATATCAAGCATCTGGTTCGAAGATTCTCGAACAGATAGCTGAACAGATGTTAAATAAAAAACTTCCAATGGTGGTTGATCTTGCTGACGAAGGAGATCACGAGGATCCTGTTAGATTAGTGATTACTCTCAAATCAAACAGAGTAAATGCTGAAGATTTAATGAATCATCTTTTTGCATCAACCGATCTTCAAAAATCTTACAGAATGAATATGAATTTGATATCTCTTAAAGGCGGGCCTCGTGTTTTTCCATTAGTTGATTTATTGAAAGAATGGCTGGCTTTTAGAAAGGATACTGTTAAAAGAAAACTTGAACATAGGCTTGATCAAGTTAATGACAGATTACATATTTTAGAGGGATTATTATCAATATTCATTGATATTGATGAAGTTATAAAGATTATTAGAAAATCAGATGAGCCCAAAAAAGATCTTATAAAAGCTTTTAAATTATCTGAAATACAAGCAAACGCAATTTTAGAAATAAAATTAAGGCAGCTTGCAAAATTAGAACAAATTAAATTAGAAGATGAAAAGAATAACTTAGACAATGAACAAAATGAAATTGAAAAAGTTCTAAAATCAAAGGCAAGACTAAAAACTCTTATTAAAAAAGAATTAATAGAAATAAAAGAAATGTTTGGTGAGGATAGAAAATCACCAATAATCGAATCATCAAATGCAAAAGTTTTTTCTGAAGAAGACACTCTAGTTACAGAACCTATAACAGTAGTTTTATCAAAGGCTGGATGGATAAGAAGCGCGAAAGGACATGATATTGATCCAAATTCATTGTCTTATAGAGGAGATGATAACTTGCAAGATTTTGCAAGAGGTAAGAGCAATCAGCTTGCAGTTTTCTTAGATTCTAATGGGAAAGCATATTCAATTCCAAGTCATTCTCTTCCTTCGGCAAGAGGAATGGGAGAGCCTATTACAGGCAGATTAAATGCTGACTCTGGAGTTCAATTTATATCATCAATTATTGGTGAGGAGAACAGCAAATATTTAATTATGAATACTGCAGGTTATGGATATATCTCTGAATTTAAGAATATGACTTCAAATAAAAAAACTGGAAGAGCTTTTATGAAATTGCCTGAACATGCAAAAATGTTAAAAGCCATTCCTATCAGAGATGATCATACGCACATTGCTGCTGTATCTAATATAGGCAAGCTTTTAATTTTTAAACTAGAAGAGCTGCCAATTCTTGGTAAAGGAAAAGGTAACAAAATCATAAATATACCCAAGGATAAATTAAGTGCAGGTGAGGAGTTTATGGCTCATGCTCAAGTTTTGGCAGATGAAAGTTCATTAATGATAGAGGTTGGTAAACGGTCTGTGACTTTGAAACCAAAAGATTGGCAAGAATATATCTTATCTAGAGCTAAAAGAGGAAAAAAAGTTGGTAAGTTAATAAACATAGAAAGATTAACTGAAATAATAAGCTCAAAAGAAGAATAATCAAAAAGGATATTAATTTTGGTTTCAGTCGAAAAAATAGATAGCACAAATTATTTGGTATCGTTAAGACCAAATAGCTCCTTGACTGGTATTTATAGAGTTATTTTTTTAGGAAGTATTGCCTTTGTTTGCATAACTATAGCTATCATTTTTTTCATTTTTGGAGCTTATTTAATTCTTCCTTTTGCTGGTCTTGAGCTTGCAGTTTTATTTTCTGCTTTTTATTTCAGCTTTAAATGGAGTAGTAAAAAAGAGAAAATTTACATTTCAAACGAAATTGTAAAGATAGAAAAGGGTACAAATAAACTTGAGTATCAATGGGAAGAATTCAGAACTTTCACTTCATTTAATATACAAAAAGATAAAAATAAATTCATGAGACTTAGTTTCAGATCAAAAGGTAAAGATATATATGTAGGAGACTTTCTAAATGAAGAGGATAAAAAAATACTTAAAGAATATGTTTCAGAAATCATCCATGATTTAAATATTAAAAAGTATTAGTTCATATAGATACGCTTAACTTTAATATCGGTATGTTATATTAAATACATGAGAGGATTAGTAGTTTTAGGAATCGTATTATTTATTGGTTATATCCTTTTAATAGGAGCCATAATAATTTGGCCAATCTTTAATATTCTTGCTTACTTAAAGGTATTAATTTTTCCTAGACCAATAAGAAAAAAATATGGTACTAATCTCTTAAAGTTAAACAGCGACAGTTTTGATATAGAAATTTCTGAGCAGGATAAAAAAAATATTAATAAACTTAAAAAATCCATTAAATCCAATAAAGAAAAATTAGTTGCCGACATAAAATTAATTGAGGATAAAATTACTACTCTAAAATCAAAGGTTGCAAATATTTCATCTAAGATATCTGCACTAGGCAATCTCAAAAAAAATAATGATGGATCGTTTAGTCAAAGAAGTAATGATGGTAAAACGGCTTATGCTTTAGACTCCAAAAGGCAAGAGATAAATAGTGAAATCTATTACAAAGAAAGCGAAATTGAAGATTTAAAATATCATAATAAAGTTCGTACAGAAGATATTAATGATGAGATTAATGATATTAAGAATAAGCCATGGGATGCATGGTATGAATGGTCAACCCGCTATGCAAGGTATCTAACTAATAAGAGAGCAATCATATTTATGTTTATAGGATTTCCAGTTCTATTTCTTGTATTAGGTAATGGAAGCATTATGGCTGGATTTAATGCTTACGTTTATATTTCTTATATCCAACCTGTTTCTGAATTATTTGGTATTGACAATTTTGCTTCAGGATTTTCTTCCTATTTCATTAGCTATGAATATGCTATTACATCTTTGGAGATTTTTGAGGGCACATTTGATTTTTGGTCTTGGATTCTTTATGTGCTTACAATGCCAGTTTTAACAGGATTATTGGCTTATATTTCTTATAAATCTTATATTGAGAAATCAACTAAGGTAGAACCTAAATTATATTAAGCAGACCATTTTTTAAGCCTTTTCGGCACTAACAATAATTTAAGATTTGATAATTTTGGTATACCTTCTTCAAACTCTGGAAATACCTCTCCTATTATCAAAGGTCTCAAATAATTAATTGCTTTTGAATTAATATTAAATCCATCTTTTGTAATAAAAGATTTTGGTATCTTTTTTTCAACATTTGCAATTTTTGACAATGGAGCAGGCTCTATTTTCCAGGAGTAATTCTTTTTTTTATTCCTGACAATAACAGGCATAACACCATTCATTCCCTTAACCGCATACCTTACCGCATATATACCAACTGCTTCGGCATGAAGAAGATCTGTTTTAGAAGCAACACCACCAAGTTGTGTATGGCCAAAGGCATCTTTTGTATTTGATTCTGCTAAAAATTTACCTTTAGTATTTTTAACACCTTCAGATGCAACTATCACACAATAGCCATATTTTTTTACCGTGTCTTTTATTTTAGTTAAAAATTTTCTTTGATTGAAAACCACCTCAGGCATCAAAATAATATGTGGTGGGTCATTTTTATCTTTTCTTGCAAGTGCAGATGAAGCAGCCATCCAGCCAGCATGACGCCCCATAACCTCTAATATAAAAACTTTCGTGGATGTTTCTGACATAGAGGCTACATCTAGTGATGCCTCAAGAGTAGAAGTAGCAATATACTTTGCTGCTGATCCAAATCCAGGGCAACAATCTGTTACTGCAAGATCATTATCTACTGTTTTGGGAATGGCAATACAATTGATTGGATAGCCTAATTTTTTGCTAATTTGAGAAACTTTGAAGGCTGTATCTGCAGAATCATTACCACCATTATAAAAAAAATAACCTATGTTATGAGCCTTAAATACTTCAACAAGTCTCTCATATTCTTTTTTATTTTCTTTAAGACTTTTTAATTTAACTCTACATGATCCAAAAACACCACCAGGTCTAGACCTAAGAGATTTTATTGCTGAAATGCTTTCTTTTGAAGTGTCTATGAGCTCCTCATTCAAGGCGCCTAGAATTCCATTTTTACCAGCATACACTTTATCAATTTTTGATTTATGCTTTTTTGATTCAAGGATTAAAGCAGCTGCAGTAGCATTAATGACAGAAGTAACGCCACCAGATTGAGCATAGAATGCATTTTTCTTCATTATTTCCCCACTAATACTTTGAATAAAATTCAGGTATCGTATTATAACTAATATGAGAATACATATTCTAGGTATATGCGGAACCTTTATGGCAGGTTTGGCACAAATACTTAAAGAATCAGGTCATGAGGTTTCAGGTTCAGATAATCAATTTTACCCCCCTATGTCTGACTATATTGGGAATATAGGCATTAAAACTTTCGAAGGGTACTCAAAAAAAGACCTTCCAAAAGCAGATTTGTATGTTATTGGAAATGCTCTTTCAAGAGGTAATGAAAGCGTCGAGGAGATATTAGAAAAGAAGTTGCCTTTTGTGTCTGGCCCTGAGATGCTTGGAAGAGAACTAAAGAGTAGAGATGTTTTTGCCGTATCTGGAACTCATGGCAAAACAACAACTTCATACATGCTTGCTCACATTTTTAGAGATCAAGGAAAGGATGTGGGCTATCTAATTGGAGGAATATCAGAACAATTTTTAGATTCAGCTAAACTTGGTACTGATAAAATATTTGTTATTGAAGCAGACGAATATGATTCAGCATTTTTTGATAAAAGATCAAAGTTTATTCATTATTCACCATTAAATTTGATAATCAACAATATAGAATTCGACCATGCTGATATTTTTAATAATATAAATGATATAAAGAAACAATTTCATCATCTTGTAAAAATTATTCCTAAATCAGGCAGCTTAATTTATTTCGATGATGACCAGAATAGCTCAGATGTAATAAAAAGTGGTCTGTGGTGTGATAAAGTTGTCATAGGAAGCGATCATATTGCAATAGATATCCTTCATAAGGCCTTAATTGTAGATAAAAAGAAATATTCACTTAAAGACATGCCTCTATCAGGTGAACATAATTTTAAAAATTATGTTTGTGCAATTCTTGCTGCAACTAAAGGAGGCCTAACTATTGAACAATCTATAGATTCATTAAAAAGATTCAGAGGCGTAAAAAGAAGAATGGACCTCGTTGCAGACATATCAAATATCAAAGTTTACGATGATTTTGCCCATCATCCCACAGCTATACAGATGTCATCTAATTCTTTAAAAGACAAGTACCCGAGTAAAAAGATTTTAGGTATCGTTGAACTTGGTTCAAATACTATGTCTTCTGGTTATCATAAAGATAATCTTATTGAATCACTTAAAATATTAGATAAAACTTTTTTATTAGATCATAATAATGTTTATGACTATTTTAATGGGTTTGACTCTGAAGAAAAAATGCTCAATTGCATTAAAGCGGAAATATTAGAATATGATATTATTTTAATAATGACTAATAAAGATAGTCAAAAATTTATTAAACCAATTTTAGATAGCCTTGAAAACTAACGACCTACCAGTTTTTCCTCTTGGATTAGTAGCTTTGCCAGGAACAATTCACAATCTTCAAATTTTTGAACCAAGAAATATCAATATGGTCAAAGATTGCATGGAAAATAATCACGGTTTTGTAATCGTTTTTAAAAAAGAACTTTCCAGTGGAGATTACGAAATCTCAAAAAAAGGTTCTTATGTTGAAATAATTGATTTTAATAACCTTCCAAATGGATTGCTTGGAATCACTGTTAAATGTATCAATAAAGTAACTATAAAAGATTTAATAAAATTATCTGATGGACTAAATGTAGCTCAAATCAATCCAGTTATTGATCCTGAAGTTGATGATCAGGCATTACTTGCTGAATTCTCAGAGATTTCAAATATACTCTCTCAGCTTATAAAACATCCAAGGGTGGCAGATATGCAAATAGATATTGATTTTAATTCAGCTGACTCAGTTGCGTATCATCTTGCTGGTTTAATTCCTATACCATGGATTCATAAGCAGAATTTACTAGAGGCATATGATGCATCACAAAGATTAAATATTCTATCAAAGTACATAGAAGAGATATCCACGAAATAGCTTTTAAACAATCAATGGCGGCTCATTAGATTTTTTTCTGAGCCAATTTATAGATTTAAGTATTTTAGGAGTAGCAATAATTTTTTTCTCAATTTTATATTTGCCAGGATAGTTGCTCAACATAAGTCCTATAAATATTGTTATCAACCCTTGACCAGGTAATATAAGCATTAAAATTCCACCCAATATTAAGATGTAGCCAAAAATATTTTTTATTATGATTGATACAATCCATGCAGCTGGATAATTTAATTTAAATTTTGATTCTTTCCTATTAATAAAATAATCACTTGGAATTAATGAGACCAGCCACCTAATACTTAATAAACTTCCTAGAAAAATTATGGAAGATATTATTCCAATCCAGAAGAAAAGGTCATAGTAATCACTGAAGAGATTTTGAATATTTTCTATAAGTTGATTTTCCAAAAACTACTTACCTTTTTTATTAAATTTGATTAGTATATCAATAGTATATTCAATTTTTAAAAATACTATATAACCCTAAAGATTAATTAATTTGCCAACAGAAAGTCTCTCTAATATATGCAATCAAAGTCTTGATGAAAGCAAGGCTGAAGATGTCATAATATTAGACGTTAGAACAGTATCGTCATTTGCTGATGAAATAATAATAGCAACAGCAAATTCGAATAGGCATGCAACCTCAGTGTCTAACAAACTTGTTGAATCTTTAAAAGAGAAAAAAATTAATATAATTGGAGTTGAGGGCGAGTCAAGTTCAGGGTGGATTCTTGTTGATTGTGGAGATGTTGTTATTAACATCATGAAACAAGAACAAAGAGAGTTCTACGACTTAGAAAGTCTTTGGGGTGAAATGATGCCCAGTAAAGAATCTATATAATGATTATTAATTTAATATGTATTGGTAGCAAACCAAATGCATCAGAAACAAAATCCATTGAATATTATACTAAACAGCTACCAAAAAATTTTAATGTAAATTTTATTTATCTAAAGAATTTAAGTAGTTCAAAACTCTCAACAAAAGAAATCATAAAAAAAGAGTCAGCTATGCTTTTAAATAATATCCCTCAGAATAGTTATGTAATTTCATGGGATTCAGAGGGTAAGCAGATTAGTAGTTTAGATTTTGCAAATCTGATTAAGCAAAAAATAAAATCACAGAAATCCATTAGTTTTTTAGTTGGAGGTTCTCATGGTTTCAATAATGAAGTTAAACATAAATCTGATATGGTGCTTTCAGCTTCGTTATTAACGTTTCCTCATAAATTATTTAGATTAATTTTAGTGGAACAAATTTATAGAGCGCATACAATATTAGCAAATATGCCATATCACAAATGATTAATTTAGAGGAAAGAATATCCGAAAAGAAAAGTTTTTTTAATCGATTAATTATAGTTTATATTTTTTTTGCTGGTCTCTTTCTGTATTTCTTATATAAGACGTTTTTACTTCAAATCTCTAGCTATACTGATTATGAAATTGCGTCATTAGAAAATAAAACAAGAGAAGTTTTAATACAACCACGAAGAGGCGTTATATATGACAGAAATGGGAATATTCTTGTTAACAATGTGCCCAGTTTTAATCTCATAATAAACCCTTCATCCATTGAAAATATAGATGATCATTTAAATGAAATTAACCAAATAATAAATTTAACCGAAGATGAAGAAAATTATGCAAAAGAGAATTTTTCTAGACTAGCTAAACTAAATAGAGAATTAGTTTTAAAGAAAAATCTTTCAACTGAAGAGAGATCTAGATTTAAAGTTAGGAAATATAAATTTCCAAATACATTTATCGATCAAAGATATTCCAGGGAAAATTTATATCCTTTCCTTTTTTCACACTCACTTGGATATACAGGAAGTCCAGAAGAGTCTGATATTGAAGAAATATTTTTAAATCAAAATCTTAAACCAAAAGAAATGATATTTTCTTATTCAAATGGATACCTTATCGGTAAAACTGGTCTTGAATATACTTACGATGATTTTATTAGAGGTAGGTTTGGAAAAAAAATATTTGAGGTAGATGCATCTGGAAAATTTCTAAATGAATTGAGGGTTGTTGATGCGATAAATGGAAAAGATTTATTTACTTCTCTAGATCTTGAGAGTCAAAAGGTCGCATATGAACAGCTCAACAGAAGAAGAGGCGCTGTTGTTGCAGTAGATATAAACACTGGAGCAATAGTTACATATTTAAGTTCGCCATCATTTTCAGTGAATAAAATTGCTAATGGAATGACGCAAAAGGAGTTTAAACTTTTAATCAATGACGATGATAAGCCATTTTTTGATAGAGCAGCGCAAGGAAGGTATTCGCCTGCATCAACCATCAAGCCTGCTATTGCTCTCTTTGGAATTGAGAATAATATAATTGATTGGGATTTTACTTTAGATGATCCCGGATATTTTATCTTGCCTGAAGATGGTCGAATTTATAGAGGTTGGAAAAAAGGTGGTCATGGCAATATCAATCTCAATGATGCAATAATAGAAAGTTCCAATACTTTCTTTTTCTCATTAGCATATAAATCAGAGATAGAGGATTTAACTAAACATTTATCAAACTTTGGCTTTGGCGAGATTGTATGTCTTGATTGTTTTTTGCCTGACTCAGGCCTTCTACCAAATCCATCTTGGAAAATGAATAACCTTAACTTTGGTTGGTTTAAGGGAGATACAGTCAATCTAGGAGTTGGCCAAGGTTATATGAGTGCAACACCAATTCAATTAGCGTACTACGCATCTTTTCTTGCAAATAAAGGAGAACTAAATAAATTTTCTTTTGTCCAAGATAATTATAATAAGGAAGTTAAAAAAAATATTTTTTTAAGTAATAATATTGATGAAAATGACTGGTTAAAACTTCATGAAAGTATGATTGGAGTGATAGAAAATTCAAAAGGAACTGCAGGCAGACTGCGAGCTCTTAAAGACTACACAATTGCTGCAAAATCTGGAACTGTTGAGCTCGTGAGCACTGAAACAAAAGAGGATTATAAAATTATAAGAGAAATCGAAGGCCAAAGAGACCATGCAATTATTATTGCATTTGGCCCAATGCCAAATCCAAAATATGCTGTTAGTGTGGTCATTGAAAATGGTGAAAGTGGAGGATCAGTTGCTGGACCTGTTGCAATTGAAGTTCTTAATGCATTGTTAAAAAAATGAAAAATTTATTAAATTTAAGAAATAAAACTATTTATTTTGATAAATATTTATTTATTTCAATATCTTTGCTTTCAATCATGGGCTTGGTTTTTTTATATAGTGCATCTCAAGCAAATACTGTTGTCGTATTCAAGCAATCAATTTTTGTACTTTTTGGCTTATTGCTGATGTTTTTTTTAAGTCAACCAGACCCCAATTTTTATAAAAGTAATTCATTAATGTTTTTTGGAATATCGATAGTATTAATTGTGCTTACCCTATTGATTGGAAAGGAAGCGAATGGCGCAAAAAGATGGCTTGATTTTGGTTTCTTTACTCTTCAATCTTCTGAAATTATAAAAATAACATTGCCAGTTTTTTTGGCTGCATATCTTTATGATAAGAAACTTCCAATAAGCTTATTAAATACATTTATCACATTAATTGTAATTTTAATTATTGTGAATTTAGTTAGGATTCAACCAGACCTAGGGACAAGCTTAGTTATTCTTATGTCAGGAATTTATATCTTATTTTTAGCTGGATTAAGCTGGAAATTCATTGGATTCTCATCAATCGCATTTATCTTATCATTACCTTTTTTTTGGAATAATTTTTTGGAGCCTTTTCAGCAACAAAGAATTTTAACTCTATTAGATCCATCAGCAGATCCTTATGGAACAGGCTGGAATATCACACAATCAAAGATTGCAATAGGTTCTGGTGGCTTGCAAGGAAAAGGTTATCAGATGGGTTCGCAAGCTCACTTAGATTTTTTACCAGAAACAGAAACGGATTTTATTTTTTCTGTAATTGCAGAAGAATTTGGATTTATAGGAGTATGCCTGCTTTTAACTGTCTTTATATTTATTTTGCTTAGATGTTTATATCTTGCACTTAATGCAAGAGATCGCTTTTGCAGACTAACAATAGGAGGATTGAGCTTAATATTTTTATCGACTGTCTTAATAAATCTTTCTATGGTAGTTGGAATTATCCCAGTTGTTGGAATGCCTTTGCCTTTTATAAGCAAAGGTGGCTCATCTTTGTTATCATTCTATATTGCCTTTGGAATAATTATTTCTATGGCATCACACAAAAAATTAATGCAAAAATGAAAAATTTATTACTTATCACAATTCTAACATTTAGCTTTGTTTTGGAAGCAGACTATTCAACGCATAAAGATAGTCAGATGTTAATTGATGAGCTTGTAAATGAATATGGTTTTGAAGAAGCTTATGTCATTGAAGTTCTTCAAAATGCAAAGAGAAGAGATGAAATGCTTAAGAAAGTTGCAAATCCTGCTGAAAAAACTAAAACTTGGGACGATTACAAGGCAATCTTTATCAAGAAAAAAAGAATTAGAGATGGTAAAAAGTTTATAGAAGAGAATATTAATACCTTAGAAAGGGCTGAGGCTGAATTTGGGGTTCCTAAAGAAATAATTACTGCTATCCTTGGAGTAGAAACCAATTTTGGTGGAAACATGGGAAGTTTTAGAGTCATTGATAGCTTAACAACATTAGGTTTTGATGACCCAAGAAGATCCAAATTCTTCAGAAGTGAGTTAATTCAATTTTTTCTTCTTACAAGAGAGAATGATATTGATATCCTTAAAACAAAAGGTTCATACGCTGGAGCCATGGGATATTCTCAATTTATATCGTCAAGTTACAGAGCATATGCAATTGATTATGATGGCGATGGGTATGTAGATCTATTCAATTCTGTAGAGGATGCAATTGGGAGTATCGCAAACTATTTAAAAAGACATGGATGGAAGAAAGAAGGAAAAGTAGTGACTAAGGTTTATCCAAATAATGTAAGAAAGTTCTATAAACCTCACGAATCATTAACACAATTCATTCCATTAACTTTTATTGAAAAAGGAGAGGAATTACATTTCATAGGGGATGATAACTTTCGTGCAATTGCCAGATATAATATTAGTGATGTGTATGCCATGGCGGTTTACTATTTAGCAGAAGAGTTTAAAAAATGAAAAATCTATTATTATTTACATTACTAGTTTCAAATATAATCTTGGGGCAAAGTTTTGTTCCAAATGCACCTGAACTAAATTTAAAAGGATACATACTCATAGATCCAACGACAAATACCATTATCGCAGAATCAAATTCAGATGGATTTATAGAGCCTGCAAGCATGACAAAAGTGATGACTGCTTATGTGGTCGCAGACCAAATTGAAAACGATCTTATTAGCATTAATGATGAAGTTTTAATCAGTGAAAAAGCGTGGAAGATGGGTGGTTCAAAAATGTTTATTGAAGTAGATAAAAGAGTAAGCATTTTAGATCTCCTAAAAGGAATAATTATTCAATCGGGTAATGATGCTGCCGTTGCAATAGCTGAGTATGTTGGAGGCACTGAAGATGGATTTGTAGATTTAATGAATGCTTATGCAGCTTCATTGGGAATGAACAATACTTTATTTATGAATTCTACTGGTTTGCCTAATGAAAATCATTTAACTACTGCTGAAGACTTGGCAATACTCACATCCAACTTTATAACAAAATTCCCAGAAATATATTCTTTATTCAAAGAGAAAGAGTTTGAATATGGAGGTATTTCAAGCAATAAACTCAATCGAAATAAATTGCTTTGGAGAGATAAAACTTCTGATGGAGTAAAAACTGGTTATACATCTTCTGCAGGATATTGTTTGATAGGCTCGGCAAAAAGAGGAAATATGAGGTTGATTACCGTTGTGGCTGGAAGTGATTCAGCTAACAATAGTTTTTCAGACACTCAAAGATTACTTGAGTACGGCTTTAGATTTTATGCCACAGAGAAATATTTTGATGTCGGCAAAGAATATGCATCTGCAAAAGTATGGGGTGGAAAAAATGACACAATTAGTCTTGGTGTTGAAAATGATATCTCTGTTACCTTACCAAGAACAAAGTTTAAAGATTTAAAAGTAAATTATGTTGTGAAGAATAATGTTCAAGCACCAATTAACAAAGGAGACAAAATTGGTACTTTAGAATTAATTAGTGACAATAATACTGTACTAATTTCAGATCTAATTGCACTTGAAGATATTGAAGCAAAGGGTTTCTTTGGAAGACTTTGGTCTAGATTCGTTCTCTGGATTATGAGTTTGTTTGGATTGACTTAGATGAAAAAAATTTATGCTGTTTATAATGGCAGCTTTAGTTGTCTTGAAGATATTAAAATTTCACCACTAAGCAGAGCTTATACTTTTTCAGATAGCGTATATGAAGTCATTCCTTTCTATAATTTCATAGCTATTGCTTATAAAAAGCATATATACAGACTTCAAAATAGTTGTAGCGCTCTTGGAATATCAATCAATATTGAGGCAATTTCATCAGAAATTGCATCTTTAATAGAAGATAGTAATCTAAAAAATGGTTATGTTTATTATCAAATCTCAAGAGGTATAGATGCTTTACGATCTCATATGTATGAAGACTCGCTTGATGTAGAAACTTTTGGATATGCTGTAGAACATAATTTTAATCCCCAAACACTAAAGGTTTCGGTATGTGAGGATATTAGATGGCAAAGATGTGATATCAAGTCTACCTCTTTGCTTGGAAATGTATTGAGTATGAACGAAGCAAAAAAAGATGGATGTAATGAAGTCATTATGCATAAAGCAAATCTTCTTACTGAAGGAGGAGCTTCAAACATATTTTTTGCTACCGATGAATGTATATACACACCGTCTTTAGCTAATAATATTTTACCAGGCATTACTAGAGAGTTACTTATCAAGGAGATAAGAAATCTTGGATTAAACTTTGAAGAGGGCGATTATAGTCTTCAAGAATTATCGAATGCAAAATCAATATGGCTTACTAGCTCAACAAAGGGTTTAGCTCAAGTTACAGAAATAGCAAATCTAAATACTAATTTGATAACAAATCATAAGCTATTTTTAGAATGTGAAAGAAGCTTTAACAATAAATATCTTACTTAGAGGTTATCAAGATGATATATTTGTTTCTGCATTGGCATAAGTTTTTTAATGTTACTTTTTGATATAAATTTTTTATATCCTCGAAGTTTACTTCTCCATACACCTAAATCCTCTAGATTTAATTTTTTATTTTGAAAGATAGATATTGAAGTGTTAATAATACTTCCAACAATTGAAACTAAATACTGCGCATAGTGATCTTCATTTTTTTTAATTGTATGGATAATTCTTAATGCATTTTTTGTATCAAGCTCAATGATTTTATCTTCAAGCTCATAAGGCATAAACTCAGCATCGTCATAATTAATCTTCTGATTTTCAGCATTTTTTGAGTAGGTAAGTTTGAGCAGATTAATTTCATTATTTTGTGCAACCAAATTTCCAGAAAACATGTTTGTCAGTCTTTCAGTATATTCTTCGGCGTCATTCTTGTTCATAAAATTAAGACGACCTTTTACCCAAGCTTTTTCTTCATAAGTTTTAAGTTTATTACATTCAATTATTAATGCTTTGCTATCAATTAACTTGACCCATGCTGAATTTTTATTTATTTTTTTAATCGTACTTCTAACAACAATTACAATATTATTGAAATTTTGAGTGTCAAAAACACTCAGAACATCTTTCGGTAAAGTTGTTCCAGAACCATTATGAATAATTTCAATTATAACTTTTGAATCAAATAAAGAGCCTCCAGCATTTTGCATAATAATTTTTTGAGCATCTTTGAAATTTTCTTTTGTAAGTATTATTCTTTCAGAGAAGTCTTTTTTTATGAAGAATTCATTTATCTGATCAGCAGAATCGTTTATAAGAACAATTTCTGAGCCATAAAGAAAAAATATTTTTGTTGATTCGTTAAAATATTTTTTTAATGAAGTAGCATTACATATCAATTAAGTTTACCTCGATAATAAGCTTGTCAATTAAATCATTAATGAGCTGCTCCTCAATAAACTTGAACATTTCTTTTTCAGCTAAAGGATTAAGTTCAATTGCACTAAATCTTCTAGTTGATACGATTGTTTTTTCAATGATTTTATTATTTTTTTTAATCTTAATAGCAATTGAAATACTCATTTCAGTTTCTAATGCCCTCAACGCATTTCCCGCATATACGTCATATTGCTTAGACCGGTAATTATTTATTTCAATGTTATTATTTTGTATTGAAGGAGATTGCTGATTTTTTGTAAATACAGATATGGCTTGTTGTTTTAATTCCAAAGGAACACTTTTCCCAAAGGTAAGTTGATAGTAACTATCATCTAAATCTAATTTTTGAAATTGATTTGTACTGCATGCCGATACTACTAATATCAAAGACAAAAGAAATAAAAAATATTTAATCTTCATTACTATCGTTATCTTACATTAAACATAAAAATATTTAGAGAAGAAAATTAAATAACAAAATTAATTATTTTTTCTTTTACATATATAGTTTTTTTAATTTCAGAGGAACCAATAAAGTTTTTGACATTTTCTACTGTCAATGCAGTTTGTTCTATTTTGTCTTGTAAGGTATTTTTATCAAGATTTATTTTTCCTCTTACTTTTCCATTTACTTGAATGATAAGTTCAAACTCTTCTGCCTCTATAAGGTTTGCATCAAAACTAGGCCATGAGGATTCAATATTTGATCCTTCTACTTTGAAAGTATTCCATAAATATTCACTTATATGAGGAGCAATTGGAAATAGCATTTTTAAGGTGAAAACTATTGTCTCATTTAAACAAAATTTTTGAGTGTCACTAGCATTCTCACTCTTAAAATCCTCAGGAATAAAATTTATCAACTCCATAATTGCTGCAATTGCTGTATTAAATGAGAATCTAACATCAAAGTCATTTTCTACTTTTTTAAGAGTTGCGTGTGATTTTCTTCGAAGATTTAATTCTTCTTTAGAAAAATTATTATCAATATCATAAATTTCAAATTTTCTTCCATCTACAAGGTTCCATATTTTTTTTAAAAATCTTGAGGCTCCCTCTACAGATGATTCACTCCACTCAAGACTTTGTTCTGGAGGAGATGTAAACATCATATATAGTCTAACTGTATCTGCACCATATTTTTCTATGTATGATTGCGGATCTACAGTATTACCTTTAGATTTTGACATTTTTGCTCCATCTTTTAACACCATTCCTTGGGTGAGCAATCTTTTAAAGGGCTCATCACCTTCTAAAAGGCCAATATCCCTTAGAGCTTTATGAAAAAATCTTGAATATAACAAGTGAAGTATTGCATGCTCAATACCACCTATATAAAGATCGACTGGAAGCCAATATTTTGTATTTTGATCAAAAATATCATTATCATTGTCAGCTGAAGTAAATCTCGCGTAATACCATGATGAAAGTTCTATTGGCATTTCCTCTTTCTCAATAACTTTTGGAGATTCTTCCTCATAAATTACCGGTATAGGACAGCCCCAATATCTTTGCCTACTTACACCCCAGTCTCGTAATCTAAATTGAATGAGTTCAGAGCCAGAATTCATTTTAACAAGATCGTTTATTATTTCTTTAATTGCTTCATCAGAAGTCATGCCATCATATTTTTTAGAATTTATAAGCTTTCCTTTCTCAACAATTGGCAGAGATTTTTCACCAGTATCTATTACTTGATTAATTTGTAATTCTTATTTTTTTGCAAACTCATAATCTCTTGAATCATGACCAGGCACACCCATGACAACACCTGTTCCATATTCTAATAAAACAAAATTACCTATCCACAATGGTATTTTCTCTTTTGTAAATGGATGAATTACCTTAATGTTGGTATCTATTCCTAGCTTCTCAGCTTTAGCAATATCAGCTTCGGCCGCTTTAATTTCTTTGCATTTATTTAGAAACTCTTTTATTTCTTTATTTTTATTTGATAACTGAATAGCAATAGGATGATTTGGAGCTATTGCAAGGAATGAAACCCCAAAAATAGTATCAGGTCTTGTAGAAAAGGCTATAAGGCAATCATCTGAGTTCTCAATCTTGTATTTAATTTCAGCACCTTTAGATTTCCCAATCCAGTTTTTTTGCATTAATTTTACATTTTCTGGCCAATCAAGATCATCAAGTGAATTTAGCAATTCATCAGCATATTTAGTTATTCTAATAAACCACTGATCAACTTCTTTAATCTCTATTTGAGCGCCAGAACGCCAACCCTTACCATCAATTACTTGTTCATTTGCTAGCACTGTTTCATCGACTGGGTCCCAGTTAACAAGTGATTTTTTTCTATAAACTAAGCCAGCATCAAAAAATTTTTTAAATATCAGTTGTTCCCATTTATAGTATTTTGAATCACAAGTTCTTAGTTCTTTTGACCAATCATAACTGAAACCTAAAGACCTTAGTTGAGCCTTCATATTTTCGATATTTTTATCTGTCCATTCTTTGGGGCTAACTTTATTAGCTATTGCAGCATTTTCCGCGGGTAAACCAAAAGCATCCCATCCCATTGGCTGAAATACATTAAAATTTTTCATTCTCTTGTAACGAGAAATTACATCACCAATTGTGTAATTTCTAACATGGCCCATATGTAATTTACCAGATGGATAAGGAAACATAGACAGACAATAGTATTTTTCCCTATTATCTATTTTTGATTCATATCTTTTTTCTTGATCCCATTTTTTTTGAATCTTTTTTTCAATGAATTTTGGATTATATGTAGAACTCATTTTTTCTTAAAAAACTCTTTTTCAAGGTAATTAATCGTATGTTTATTTTCTATAAATATTTCATCTATTAATATCTTTTCATGAAGAGAGTGATTAGTTTTAATACCTTCAACATAAAATTCATCCAAAGCAGAGAGCATTCTTTTTATAGCAGTTTTCCTAGAATTTGCCTGTGTAATTATTTTTGCAAGCAAAGAATCATAGAAAGGACTGACATTGTAACCTCCATAGATATGCGAATCATACCTTATTCCAAAGCCTCCTGCTGTATGCATCCTAGTAATTTGTCCTGGACAAGGCTCAAAGGTTTCAGGATCTTCTGCATTTATCCTACATTCAATTGAATGACCTTTGAATGTTATAAGTTTTTGGTCTAAATCATAATTTATACCAAGAGCTATTTTTATTTGAGCTTTTACAATATCAAATCCAGTTATCATTTCAGTTACAGGATGCTCTACTTGGATTCTTGTATTCATTTCAATGAAGTAAAACTCCTTATTTTCGTATAAAAATTCAAGCGTTCCTGCGCCTTCGTAATTAATTTTTTTACACAAATTTACACATGCATCCAACAAGATATTTAGACTATCTAAATCAAGATCCAATGCAGGAGCCTCTTCAATTATTTTTTGATGCCTTCTTTGCAGGCTGCAGTCTCTAGTTCCTAAATGAATTGCATTTCCTTTCCCATCTCCAACAATTTGAACTTCTATATGGCGAGGTTTTTGAATAAATTTTTCTATATAAACTTTATCATTTCCAAATGCATTCAGCGCCTCCTGTTTTGTTATTCTTAACGAATCTAATAACTCATTTTCATTAGTTACAACTCTCATTCCCCTTCCACCACCACCAGCTGTGGCTTTTAAAATTATTGGATATCCGATTTCATTAACAATTTTCTTTAACTTTGATTCATCATCTGGCAAATCCTTTGAATAACCAGGTACAGTTGGTATGTTAAATTTTTCAACAAAATTCTTGGCAGTAATTTTATCCCCCATTGTCTTGATTGTTTCTGAGCTTGGCCCGATAAATTTAAATCCACTCTTGTTACACTGTTCGGCAAATTCATGATTTTCTGCAAGAAATCCATAACCAGGATATATAGCATCAACCTCTGTCAGTTCCGCTGCTGATAAAATCGAGGGAATATTTAAATAACTTTCTATAGGTGATGGAGGACCAATACATACTGATTCGTCTACAAATCTTAGATGTTTTAAATCTCGATCACCCTCTGAGTAAACTCCAACAGTTTTGATGCCAAGTTCTCTACAAGCTCTTAGAGCCCTTAGTGCTATTTCTCCTCTATTGGCTATTAAGACTTTAAATGACATTTATTTATTGAATAACAATAATCGTTTGACCGAATTCAACCGGCTGCCCATCCTCTACTTCAATAGATGATACTTTTCCATCGAATTCAGATTTTATTTCATTCATCATTTTCATTGCCTCGATAATACAAAGCACCTGACCCTTTTTCACATCGTCTCCAACTTTTACAAATGGATCGCTATCAGGACTAGGTTTTCTATAAAAAGTTCCAACAAGAGGAGCTTTTACTTGATCTCCAACTAAATTTTTAGTGTCATCTTTATTTAAGCTAAAGCTTTCTTGATTAGAGATGCTTGTATTTACTTGATCGTTTTCGACTAGATCTACAAGACCTCTACCTTTAGAAATTCTTACTGATTCATCACCTTGAGAGACCTCAATTTCATTTAGATTTGACTCCTCAAGCATTTCTATTAAAGTTTTAATTTTTCTAATATCCATATCTTTAGCTTATTTTTAAAGCCTCCTTTAACGCAAGTAAATATCCATTAGTGCCATGACCACTAAATACTTTTATGGCAATGTCACTAAAATAAGATTTTTGTCTAAAATCTTCTCTAGTTTTAATATCCGAAATATGAACTTCATAAAATGGAATTCTAACTCCAAGAAGTGCATCTCTTAAGGCAACGCTTGTATGAGTATAAGCAGCTGGATTAAAAATAATCAATTCAACATCAGCTTTATATGCATCATGAATTGCATTGATTAAATCATGTTCAGCATTGCTCTGGTAAAAAGATATTTCAGCATTTACTTCATCAGCAATTTCTTTTAGCTTATGCTCCAAATCTTGAAGAGTTTCATTTCCATATATATCTTCTTCTCTTATACCTAGCAGATTAAGATTTGGACCATTTAGCACTAAGATTTTCATATTTATGTGATTTTAACAGAAATTAACAGAAATTAATGCATTTTAAGAAATATTAACTTTTTGAATTGGATAGCAGAAACCTTGCTCAGAACAACCTTGATAGCTTACTTCAAGAACTTTAAACGGAGCATTCTTAACGGAAATAACTAACATATCTTTTAAAATTTTTGTTTTACCAAAAAAAATATCTTCATGATCCAATACTTTTGAATCTAAAACTTTATATTCTATAAGTTCTTTATTTGCTTCGACTAAAATCGAATCAAAATAAAGATAATATCCATCTTTGATAATCCATTTAATTTGTAATTCATCCGGCACTATAGAAGTCTCTAGCTTAAAAGCTTCATTAGCAGGAAGAATTTTATTATCTTTTAGGTTAAATAATAATGCTTCTTCAGCAATAATATTGATAGATGATACATTTAGCATAGCTACTAAAATAAATAAGTTTTTCATTGATAACTAGGATAAACTTCAACAGATATAAAGTGAAGCATAAGTTTTTCTATAATAAAGTTTAATGATTAGAAATTTATTAATTAATTTATTTTTTTTGATACCTGTATGGTTGATTCGTTTGGTTGCTTTACCTTTTAGAGATGTAAAAAGAAATACAATTTTTGATCCACAAGCTAAATTTTTCTTAGCGCTTATGCCCAAATTTGATATCCATTTAATTGGAGACCAGGACATTTCTAAAATTAGGAATCAAATTCATGAAAAAAGAAATAATTTAAGATTAAGTAGAAAAATTAAAAAAAATATCAAAACTATTGATCATTTAATTAATCAAAACAATTCCTTGTCTCTTAGAGAATACATTCCTTACAAGATTGATAACTCAAATGTAATCTTATTTTTTCATGGAGGTGGGTATGTATTAAATTCTATTGATACTCATCATGATATGGTTTGTTATTTTTCTGAGAAACTTAGAACCAGAATTTATTCCTTAGAATATAGTCTTGCGCCTGAAAATAAATTTCCTAAAGCAAGAGATGAAAGTGTATTAGCTTTAAGATGGTTAATAGAACAAGGACACAATCCTGCAAATATCAGTTTATGTGGTGACAGTGCTGGAGCACACTTGGCTGTTTCCTTGTCTCAACATATAAAGAACAATGAAAATATTAAACTTCATAGTCAGTGTTTAATTTATCCTATGTGTGATCCTAAATGTGATTCTGAATCTCACAAAGTATTCAAACATGGGTACCTTCTAACTCATGAAGCAATGAAGTGGTTTTGGGAAAAGTTTTCCTCTGCAAAGTTAGATATTGAAGATAGTACTTTTAACTTAATGATTAAGGACACTACAATACAACAACCTAAAACCATATTAGTAACTGCTGGGTTTGATCCCTTAGTGGATGAGGCAGAGGAATTTGCATTTTTGCTTCATGAAAATGACAATACAATAATTCAATTGCATTATCCTTCTTTGTTTCATGGTTTTGCATCTATGACAAGATTGAAATCGGCAAAATTGGCAGTTGATGACTTTCTTAGAGAATATAAAGAAATTTTATGAAAAATATTGTTGAAGTAAAAAATTTAAGTATTGATTTTAATGTTAGAAATGGCACTTTTAGAGCTGTAGATAATATTAATTTTGATATCCAAAATAATAAAACGTTGGCTTTGGTTGGTGAGTCAGGATCTGGCAAATCAGTAACAGCCATGTCCATAATGCAACTGCTACCTATGCCACAGGCATCTTATTCTGAAAACTCTTCTATCAAATTTGATAATAAAGAAATAATTAATGCCTCTAAGCAAGACTTGTTATCTTTAAGAGGCAATATAATTTCAATGGTTTTTCAAGAGCCAATGACTTCATTAAATCCTTATCACAAGGTTGGCAATCAAATTACAGAGTCAGTGTTGCTTCATTCTAAAGTCTCCAAAAAAGAGGCTAAAGATGAGGCATTAAACTTAATGAAGCTTGTTGAAATTGACGATGTTGAAAGAAGATTTAATTCATATCCTCACGAGCTTTCTGGCGGTCAAAGACAAAGAATTATGATAGCCATGGCCTTAGTCAATAAGCCAAAGCTTCTAATTGCAGATGAGCCAACAACTGCTCTTGATGTAACCATTCAGGCGCAAATACTTGACCTCATGTCAAAGCTTAAAGAAGAACTTGGAATGTCTATTTTGTTTATAACGCATGATCTTGGCCTTGTAAGAGAGTTTTCTGATCAAGTATGCGTCATGCAAAATGGACATATTGTTGAAAAGGGAAATACTGATGATGTATTTAAAAATCCTGAACATTCATACACTCAAAAACTTCTTAATGCTGAGCCTCAGCCAAAATTAGATATTAATACTGAAGAAATTCCTTTAATAAAGATTGAAAATGTAGATGTCTTTTATGATATGCCAAGCATAAATTTTTTTAATAAGAATCGTTTCCATGCTGTTAAAAATGCATCTTTAAATATATACAAAAATACTACAATTGGTGTGGTGGGGGAGTCTGGCTCTGGCAAATCAACCCTAGGTAAGGCAATAGCAAATCTTATTAAATATGAGGGCGATATTCTTTATGATGGTAAGAATATCAGGTATTCCTCAAAAGAAATAAAAAAGCATATACAAATTGTTTTTCAGGATCCATATGGCTCTTTGTCACCCAGAATGACTGTTGGAGAAATTGTTGGAGAGGGACTAGGGGTCCACTTTAATTTGACTAAATTAGAAACACAAAAAAGAATTGATAAGGTTTTAGATGATGTAGGAATAGAAATAGATGCAAAAAACAAATATCCACATGAATTTTCAGGAGGTCAACGTCAAAGAATTGCAATTGCAAGATCATTAATAATGAATCCTGCATTTATGATTCTAGATGAGCCAACTTCAGCCTTGGATAGATCAATACAAATTCAAGTAATTAATTTATTAAAAGATATTCAAAATGAGTATGAGTTAACTTATTTATTTATTAGTCATGATTTAAAAGTAATTAGAAGCATGTCTGATTATATTTTTGTAATGAAAGATGGAAAAATTGTAGAATCGGGCTTTTCAAATCAAGTTTTTGAGTACCCAAAAGAAAAATATACTAAAAAATTACTCTCAGCTGCGATAAGATACGCATCCGATTGATAAAATAAAAAATAATGAGCTCTAGAAAATTTTCAAAAGACCTTGTTGATGGTCCAAATCAAGCTGCATCAAGATCAATGCTGCGTGGGGTTGGATTTACTTCTGAAGATTTTTCAAAATCTTTTGTAGGCATAGCATCAACAGGTGCAAAAGTTACACCGTGTAATATGCATATCAATAAACTTGCAGAAGTTGTTGAGAATTCGGTAAATGTATCTGGAGGTAAAGGCGTACTTTTTAATACTATTACTGTATCAGACGGCATCTCAATGGGAACTCAAGGCATGAAATATTCTCTTGTATCAAGAGAGGTTATAGCTGATTCAATTGAAACAGTTGTTGGTTGTTTAGGTTATGATGGCTTAATCACAATAGGTGGCTGTGATAAGAACATGCCTGGCTGTTTGATAGGTATGGCAAGATTGAACCGACCATCCATTTTCATTTATGGAGGATCAATTAAGCCAAGTAATGAAAAAACCGATTATGTCACAGTATCAGAAAAGGTTGGTGAATTCTCCAAAGGCGATATTGATGAAAAAGAACTCATTCATTATGAAAAAATTTCAGTAGAAGGCCCAGGATCATGTGGTGGTATGTATACCGCAAATACAATGGCTTCAGCTATCGAAGCTTTAGGAATGAGTTTACCAGGCAGCAGCAGTCAAGATGCAATATCAAAATCTAAAAATGAAGATTGCGTTACCGCAGGAAAAGCCATAATGAATTTGCTTGAAAAAGATTTAAAACCTTCTGATATTATGACATTGGAGGCTTTTCAAAATGCAATTACAGTCGTTATTGCATTAGGTGGATCGACAAATGCTGTTCTTCATTTATTAGCTATGGCTCATGCAATAGGTGTTGAACTTCATTTGGATGATTTTACAAAAATTGGAAAAGTAACTCCTGTACTTGCAGACCTAAAACCATTTGGTAGTCATTTTATGTCTGAGTTAAATGCAAACGGTGGAATACAGCCATTAATGAAAAGTTTATTAGATAAAGGAATGCTTCATGGAGATTGTTTGACGGTTACTGGTAATTCATTAGAAGAAAATTTAAAAGATATAGAGCCGTATAAAGATGAAAAAATTATAAAAAGCTTAGACAATCCAATTAAATCTGATAGTCATTTAAGAGTGTTATATGGGAATTTAGCTAAGGATGGCGCTGTTGCAAAAATTACAGGAAAGGAGGGCTTGTCATTTGAAGGGAAAGCCAAAGTATTTAACTCAGAAGAAGAGGGAGTTGCGGCAATCCTTGCAAAAAAAATTAATCCAGGCGATGTAGTTGTAATTAGATATGAGGGACCAAAAGGTGGGCCAGGCATGAGAGAAATGTTAAAGCCAACATCTGCGATCATGGGGTTAGGCTTAGGAGATAAAGTTGCTTTTATAACTGACGGTAGATTTTCTGGAGGAACTCATGGGTTTGTTGTGGGTCATATATCTCCAGAGGCAGCAGATGGAGGACTAATTGCTTTAATCAAAGATGGAGACACTATCTTGATCGATGCAGAAAATGATGAATTAATACTAAAGGTTGATCAAGATGAAATTGATTTAAGAAAGAAGAACTGGAAGAATCCTACTAATCCTCCAAAAAAAGGAGTTCTTGCAAAGTATGCTGCAAGTGTAAAATCTGCCAGCTTAGGAGCAATTACTGATTAATATGTTTAAAAGAAAATATCCAAATACAAGGCTTAGAAGATTGCGAAAGAATTCAAATTTAATTGATTTAATATCTGAAACTAATATTTCTTCAAATGATCTTATTCAACCAATTTTTATAAAAGAAAACTTTAAAGGTACCGAAGAAATTAATTCAATGCCTGGAATATTAAGACTTGGGCTCGATCAAGCCCTAATAGAGGTTGAAAATATTTTAAATGCAGGAGTTAACTCAATCGCAGTATTCCCAATCATTGATAATGACAAAAAAGATAGTGTTGGAAGTGAGGCAATTAAACAAGGCAATTTTATCTCTTCTTCAATAAAAAAAATTAAAGATCGATTTCCAGAAATTGTTTTAATTGCTGATGTTGCCCTAGACCCATATACGGATCATGGGCATGATGGGATTCTTGAAGATAATAAAGTTATTAATGACGAAACAATTGATGTTCTTGTTAACCAAGCACTTTTATTAGCAGATGCAGGAGCTGATATGATTGCACCATCTGACATGATGGATGGCAGAATAGGAGCTATAAGAAAAGCTTTAGAAAAGGAAAATTTTAAAGATACTATTCTTTTATCATATGCTGCAAAATATAATTCAAAATTTTATGGCCCTTTCAGAGATGCAGTTAACTCTGCAGCAAACCTTGGTAAGTCATCAAAATCTTCATACCAAATGGACGTTCGAAACAAAAATGAAGCAATACAAGAGGTTGCAATGGATATTAATGAGGGAGCTGATATTATTATGATTAAACCTGCATTGGCATATTTAGATGTCATTCATGTAATTAAGGAAACATTTAAAATACCTACTTTTGCTTATCAAGTTAGTGGTGAATTTAGTATGTTAAAAAATGCAATAGATCAGAAGTGGCTTGATAATGATGTTATGTTAGAATCACTTCTTAGCATCAAAAGGGCAGGAGCAGATGCAATACTTTCTTATGCTGCTAAAGATATATCTAAGGAGATAAATAATAAATGAGTAACGTTGTAGAAGTACAAAATAAAGATGATTTTGTAGAAACAGTTATTAATTCGGATAAACCAGTTCTAGTTGATTTTTGGGCTGAATGGTGTGGACCATGTAAGCAACTTGCACCACTTGTTGAGGCTGCTGCTGAAGAATTTAAGAATGATATAACTGTCTGTAAAATGGATATTGATGCTAATAGAGAAACAGCTGTTGAATATGGGATTAGATCAATACCAACATTAATGATATTTGCAAATGGGGAGTCTGTAGGTACTGAAATAGGGGCGTTAACCAAACCTCAGCTAGATGAATTCATAAGATCAAAAATATAATTTTAATTTTTTATCTTTGAATATTTCTTAAAAAGAGTTATCATCTCAACATCCAGAGTTAATAAAACCTTCCAGTTACAACCTTTTCAAAAAAATTAATGGAATAATTATATGAATCTTAGCGAAGTTAAAGATAAGCCTATAAGTGAGCTAGTTGAAATTGCTAGCGAGCTTGGTCTTGAAGATCTTGGTAGACTCAAGAAGCAAGAAATTATCTTTAGGATTTTCAAACACAAAGCATCGGAAGGCACAGATATTTACGGCGGCGGAGTTCTTGAGATATTAAATGATGGATTTGGATTTCTAAGATCTCCTCAGGGATCTTATTGTGCAGGAGAGGATGATATTTACGTCTCACCGAGTCAAATTAGAAAATTTGGTTTAAGAAAAGGTGATTCTGTTGAAGGAAAAATTAGAACACCAAAAGATAAAGAAAGATATTTTGCACTAATACAAGTTGATACTATCAATGGTGAGGAGCCTGCTAAAACAAAAAATAAGATTCTTTTTGAGAATTTAACGCCTTTATTTCCAACAGAAAGATTAATGCTTGAGCAGGGCAGCGGCTCCAATGAAGATCTCTCATCAAGAATAATTGATTTAATTGCTCCAGTAGGAAAAGGTCAAAGAGGATTGATAGTTTCCCCACCTAAAGCTGGCAAAACTTTAATGCTGCAGAGTATCGCTCATTCTATAAAAAGTAATAATCCTGAAGTTGAACTTATAGTACTTCTTATTGATGAGAGACCTGAAGAGGTCACTGATATGTCTCGAACTGTAAAAGGAGAGGTAGTTGCTAGTACATTTGATGAGCCACCAACAAGACACGTTCAAGTTGCAAATATGGTTATTGAAAAAGCAAAAAGACTGGTTGAGCATAAAAAAGATGTTGTTATTCTTTTGGATTCAATAACTAGATTAGGAAGAGCCTATAATTCCGTACAGCCTGCTTCAGGTAAAATTTTAAGTGGTGGTGTAGATTCTAATGCTCTTGAAAGACCAAAAAGATTTTTTGGTGCTGCAAGAAATTTAGAGGAAGGTGGAAGCTTGACTATCATTGCAACTGCTCTGGTAGAGACAGGGTCCAAAATGGATGAAGTAATTTACGAAGAATTTAAAGGTACTGGAAATATGGAGATCCATCTCGAAAGAAAAATTGCTGAAAAAAGAATTTATCCTGCAATCAATATAAGAAGATCTGGAACCAGAAGAGAGGATTTATTAACAACTGATGAAGAGCTTCAAAGAATGTGGGTTTTAAGAAAAATTCTTGATGAAATGGAAGACGCTCAAGCAATCCAATTCCTCATTGATAGAATTAAAACACATAAAACAAACGATGAGTTCTTTAGTTCCATGAAAAATGGTAACGGGAAGAAATCTAAATAGAATTTTTTATTGAGATAACGACGTCTTGATCGAAAGCTTCTACAAATTTACACTTATATCCAAGATCGCAAACATAATTTTTGATTCTGTCTGAGATTCCAAAAAACTTTGCTTTAACATCACTTGAGTATATTTCTTCAAAAAAAATTTGAGCACTAAAAGTACTAGAAAAAATTATTGCATCAGACTTAAGAAAAAGCTCTTTAATATCATTATAACTTTCATATTTAATTCTTTCGTAATTAATAATTTCTTCAACACTGATTTTATTTTTATTTAAGTGATCAAACAAATAGCTTTGATGGTGAAATGCAGCCAGATGTAGCATTAAATCCTATTCCTTGTTTCAGAAATTTTTTTGTTCCTTGACCCATAGTGTATATATTTTTGTTATGCAACCAATCATACTCACGAAAATAATGAACAGACGGTATGCTTTGGAAAATAATATCTGTGTAGTCCTTTAAGTTTGGTGATGAAAGTGAGTATTCAATCGGATTTAAATCAAATAGTGGGATATTTTTCAGATTTTTTTGATTTTCTTTACTCACATAGGCCCATGCTCTTGGTATAAATCGGCCATAACTAGAAGTTACTTTTGCATTTGCACTTGTATCAATTATGTTCATTTAAAAGCTTAATTCCGTCTTGTTTTTTAATATCATTAATAGTTTCTTCTATGGTTGTACCTGAAAAAGATATATATTTTTCTTTACCGTAAATTACACCAGAATGAATAAAATCTGGTTCACCCGGCTTAATTTTACTAGGGGGCTTATTATATGTTTCTGGATGAATATCAGTTTGTATTGAGATAGCAGAGTTACAACCAGCATTCAGTGTTTCTAAAATTTCCCTTTCGATTGAAATAAGTCTCCCATCAACAACATGATGTATATACAAAGAATGTAATAAGAAATGATCAATGTCAGTAGATAAGTCATTTAAATGTTCAATACATAAAAATCCCTGACCTGAAGCAGTTGGCCAAGTCATTTCTTCATATTGTAATTCATCTAGCATGCCCAATCTTTCCAGACCAGCCTTAGCTAAAATTATGCAGTCATATTCTCCTCGATATAATTTTTCAAGCCTTGTATCAACATTCCCTGACAAATTGACAATATTTTTTGCATTTAGATGATGCTTAGCTTGCATTTGTCTTCGAAGGCTACTTGTACCTAATTTCATTTCGTCATTAATTTTAACTTCTTCTCTAAAAATTAAAACATCTTCACATGACTTACTTGGTAGGAAGTACCTTATCAAACTATCTAATTCTTTTGCTGGAGTGTCTTTTGCCGAATGAACAGCAATATCAGCCTCACCATTTAATATACATTTCTGAACATCAGATACGAAATGCGCTTTATCAAATAAAGTTTCTCCTTGAGCACTTTTTTTATCACCTTCGGTTTTAATTTTGATTATTTCATAATCAGATATTGAAAATTGTGTAACGAATGCATCAACTTGAGCTAGAGCTAATTTTGAAGATCTTGAGGCTATTTTAATTGTCATATTTTAAAAGATATGCTTTTACATCACCTAGAGTTTTTTCTTTGTATATTGTAAATGAATCAGGTATTTCGATTTTGGTAAATTTACTAAATTCAACATAAATTTTACATGAAGATTTTAAGTTTTGTCTTTTTTTCAGTATGTCTAAAACTTTTTTTTCAAGATTTTCATTAAAAGGAGGATCTAGAAAAATTAAATCAAAACTTGATAAGTTATTTTCTTTTATCCAGGTCGAAGCGTCTTTGAAAAGAATTATTGATTTGTTATTTAATTTAAGCTCACGAATAGTATTTTTTAGAATTTGAAAATTTTTTTTATTAGATTCTATAAAAACTGTCTTGTTTGCGCCGCGAGAAATAGCTTCAATACCAAGTGAACCTGTACCTGCAAATAAATCTAAACAATCAATGCCATCTGTTTCAAATTGTATCCAATTAAATAAAACCTCTCTTAATTTACTTGATGTGGGCCTAAGAGAGCTTTTAAAGTTAAAAGGAATCTTTTTTCCTTTCAGATCTCCACCTGTTATTCGAACACTGTTTTTCATTTATAATATTTTCTTTAAGTATAATTCAAACTATGAGTATTCAAGATAATTTTAGACTCGCAATGCGCAGATATATTTATTCTGTAAGCATTATGTCTAATAAGGATGAAAAGGGTGAGACTAATGCAATCACTGTGTCCTCTGTTACATCCATATCTATGAATCCTCCAAGCCTATTAATTTGTATTAATAAGTCATCAAGAATTCATGACACTCTTCAAGTTGGATCCCAATTTTGTGTTAATTTATTGAATAAACACCAAACAGAGCTCTCAAATATTTGTTCTGATGAAGACAGTTATGAGAAAAGATTCAGCGATGAGCATTGGAATATTAACAAGGTGCCGTACTTATCAAATGCTCAAGCAAATATTTTTTGCAAAGTAGATAAATTAACTTCATATCATACGCATACTATTGTTATTGGGCTTGTTGAAGATGCAAAATATGCTGATGAAATATCAACATTAACTTATGTTGATGGTGAGTATAAATAATTAATTTTCTACAATTCCAGAAACAACTTTATCTAAATGAACTTCTAGATTATTAGCTATAAGACTAGCAGTTGAGATTGGCCCAATATCTTCCTCATAATTATCCCCAACTAGTTGAACCTTTCTTAATATTCCAACAAGACCATGAATCATTGACCATAAAGTAATGCATTTAAATGCTATAGCTTCATCATCTTCATTAGCTAATTTAGAAAAAGCTGACTTCATATTCTCATAGGTTGAATTTGCTGACTCCAGCAATTCAGGGTAATTAGAAAAATCACCAACAGCTGTTCCAAACATAAGATCATAGGTATTTGCATTGTTAAGACCAAATTCAATATATTTACATCCCTTTTCAACAAGATGTTTTTTTGTAACCTTTTTATTAATATCAATGTAGCAAGCTCTGTGTAGCTTCTTAAAGCCATCTGTTGCAACTGATGCGTATAACGCTTCTTTAGTTTCAAAGTGACGATAGGGCGCAGTTTGTGAAACTCCACTTTCTTTAGCCAAAGTTCTTATGCTCAATTTTGTATAACCATCTCTTTCACACAGCTTGCAGGCACAGTCTATAAGTTCTTGTTTTAGGTTTCCGTGATGATAAGATTTCATTTTTTATATAAATGTTGACACTGCTAACATATTACATTAATGTTTACACTGCTTACATTAAAATTTTTAGATAACAATGTCAAATTTAAGAATATTTAGATATATAACAATTTTTTGTTTATTTGCATCTATCTCTTTTAGGGTAGTATCAATTGAAGTCTTAGAAGTAAAAATATTAGATTCGTATTCGATTACCAAAACTTTTCCTGGAAAACTTTTACCAATAGAACAATCTGAATTAGCATTTGAAATTCCGGGCAAGATAAAGAATATCTATGTTGATATCGGTGATTACGTAAACAAAGGTGACATCTTGGCCAAACTAGATGATAGAGAATCCAATGCACAATTGAATCAAGCAAAAGCAAAATATGATTTATCAAAACAAGTGCTGGATAGATTTGAAGATTTGAGAGCACAGGGGCATATATCAATTCAAGATTTAGATAAAGCAAGATCTGATTTTATTATTGCAGAGTCACAATATGAATTTTTCAAAGTTAAATTAGAACAAACTAATATTATTTCACCATTTAATGGTGTTATTCAAAATAGGTTTTTAGATACAGGTACAGTTATTAACTCAGGGATCCCTATACTTGAGATTATTGATTCTAATTATGTTGAAGCACATATTTCTGTGCCTGTTATCTATTTATCTGAAATGCAGCTTGGACAAGAATACGACTTTGAGTTTAATGGAAAAATTATCAAAGCAACTTTTTCAAAATTAGCTCCAATGTCTCCAGGCGGATCTGATAGCAGACTTGCAATTTTTAAATTTAGTGATTTTTTTAGTCCTGGATCTATAGCAAACCTTCAAATAAAGATCACACAAAAATTAAGAGGAACGTGGGTTCCTCTAAAATCTTTATCTCAATCAGAACAAGGTCTTTGGTCTGTATATACAATAGAAGATAATGTTGTTGTAAAAGATTTAGTAGAAATAATTTATTTTGAAAATAATTATGCCTATGTAAGTGGGACACTTAAAGACAATGATTTAATAGTTTTAGGTGGCGCGGCAAAAATTATTGAAGGCAAAAAAATTAATTAAAAAATGAAGTTTATTAGTATATTCCTTGATAGACCTAGGATACTTTTTTTAACTTTGGCTTTTATTTTATTGTCTGGAATATCTTCCGTTTTTACATTACCAATTCAAGAAAATCCTGAACTAGCTGAAAGATGGGCAACTGTAACAATTTCATATCCTGGTGCAACACCTGAGAGATTAGAAACTCAAGTAATAAATGATCTTGAGATTAAGTTGCGTGAAATAGTAGAAATTGATGTTCTTGAATCAACAATTACACAAGGGTTTTCAAGAACACTTGTAGAGCTTGAGCAAAGTGTTCCTCCAAAGCTTATTGAAGAAACATGGTCAAGAGTCCAAGGAAAAATTGACCAAGTAATAATACCTCAAGGATCAAATATTCTCCTTAGAAGGTCATCAGGACCACCGATAACCGTCGAGTATGTAATCGACTGGGAAGGTGAAGGCGAACAGCCAATAATCATGATGTCAAGATTAGCTCAACAGCTCAAAAGAAAGCTAAGCTCAATTCCTGCTACAGAAAAAACTGCAATATATGGCGAGGCTGAAGAAGAGATAGTTGTAGAGGTTGATTCTGCAAAAATGTCATCTATTGGACTTACATATCAAGACATTAGTTTTGCTATTAAATCTTATGATAATAAAAAGCCTGTAGGTATAGTCTCTGATCAATATTCAGAATTCCTTATTAGATTGAAAGATAATATTACTAGCCCGCAACAAATTGGCGAAATTCCTATAAAAGTTATCAATGATTCTGAAATCATTAGACTTCAAGATATTGCTTCAATATCTAAACAGCCTTTGTATCCGATTGAAGATATTTTTTTATTTAATGGTAAAAGAGTTATATCTGTTTCAGCAACGGGATCATTTTCGCAAAGAGTATATAACTATGTTGATGCAGCTGAAAGTGCTGTTAATGATATGCGTCAGTCTTTACCGGAAGAGTTTTCAATTGAGCGAATTTATGATGAATCAAAGTATGTATCAACAAAGTTTAACGAATTAATAAAAAGCTTCTCAATAGCATCCTTTTTTGTATTGAGCTTGAGTTTTTTCTTCTTAGGTATAAGGCCTGGAATAATTGTTACTGCAATTCTGCCATTTTCAGTATCTTTAGTTTTTTTAGGCTGTAGGCTAATTGATCTCCCTCTTCATCAAACTTCTATAACAGGAATTATAATTGCTTTAGGTTTATTAATTGATAACGGCATTATTGTTGTTGAAGACTACAAATATAGAAGGTCTATAGGACTATCAATTAAAGAATCTATAAATCAAACTTTAACCAATATAACAACTCCATTAGCAGCAGCAACAGCTACAACTGTTTTTGCTTTTATGCCAATAGTTACTGGAGAAGGGTCAAGTGTTGAATTTGTAGGAGGATTAGCATTGACAGTAATAATGTCAATTGCATCATCATTAATATTGGCCTTAATAATGGTTCCTGTATTAATGAGTTACATGGAAAAAATTCCTTTTTTTGCAAATATTAGTGTTCATGAAGAAGGGTATAGAAATAAAAATATTCTTAAAAAATATAGGGAATTTTTAACTTGGTGTTTTGACGTACCAAGGAGAGCCATCTTAATTTCTATATCACTACCTCTGTTAGGATTTATATTGTTTGGAACGATTCCAAAAGACTTTTTTCCTGCCAATGACAGAGATATGTTTAGAGTTCATATTGAACTGCCGACAAATTCATCATCCATAAAGACAATGGAACGATCTAAGCTAATTAGACAACAAGTTATTGATAGCAACCTTGTTGAAATAGAAAAAGATTATTGGTTTGTAGGAAGGTGGATGCCGCGTGTTCTAATGAATATAGTAGGTGGTGAAGAAAAAGAAGGTAATAACAACCATGCTCAAGCAGTTTTTTACGCTAAGGATTATTATGAAATGATTAGCAATCTTCCGGATTTGTCTAAACTTTTATCAGCAAAAAATCCTGATTTAACTATTTATGTAGATAGCTTCCAGTCCGGTCCACCAGTATTTTCTGATGTTAATTTTAGAATTCTTGGTGATGATGTAGATATTTTAAGAAAGCTCGGTTCAGAGTTAGAGCTGATAATAAATAATGCACCTGATATAAGTCATACCAAGTCAGAGGCTGGATATTCAAATACAAATATAGAATTTGAATTTGATAGTTCCAACATTTCACTTGCAGGAAAAAATACTGAATTATTAGTCAACGAATTATTTGCACAAAATAATGGAGTCATTGTTAGTTCAATGCTTGATTCAAATAAGGAAATACCTATTAGAGTCAAAGGTATAAAAGATTCAATGGATATTATTGGTGAAACAAGTTCACTCTCCATACCATCACAAAATGGTATAGATTTCATTGGTAATTTTGGAACGTCAAGACTTAATAAAACCACATCTTACATCACAAGAAGAAATAGTCAGAGGATGAATGACGTTCAAGGTTGGATCTGGACTGGCACATTGCCTTATGGAACGGAACAATATATACAGGATGAGGTGAAGGAATTTGAAAAAAACCTACCACCAGGTTATTCAATGCTTATTGGGGGCGAAGCTGAGTCTAGAGGCGAGTCACAGTCACAAATTTATTCATCCGCCATAATATATATTCTGCTAATTACAATTGGACTAGTATTTGCTTTAAACTCATTTAGACAAACAGCTTTAATTTTGTCTGTAGCTATTTTCTCAATAGGTTTGTCTTTTTTAGGCCTCAAAGTAGGGCAACAAAATTATGGTTTTATTGCGACAATTGGGGCACTTGGACTTATTGGCCTTTCAATAAATGATTCAATAATTGTTTTGTCACACATAAAAGAAAAGGCAAATCAAATTAATATGAAAAAATCTGATTTGATTGAAGTTGTAATAAGATCAACAAGGCATATTATTACTACATCTCTTACAACACTAGGTGGTTTTTTACCGTTAATTTTCGCTAGTATATTTTTTAGGCCTTTAGCATGGGCAATGAGTATTGGTGTACTTGGAGCAACAATGACGGCACTATTATATATACCTGCTATGTTTATCTGGATGAATAAAATTAAAGATTAGAACACTCAGTTGAGCAATATTCTTTTCCAGATTTTTTAACAACAATAGATTCATGAACAAAAGTATTACATACAGAACATCTCACCATTTCGTTTAATTTTTTTTCATTTTCTGAAGAGAACATTTTATCTATATAGTTCTTTGCAGACTTAATAATAAAATATGAAATGATCGGTACTAATAATGAAAGTATTAGTTTAATTATCACTGAATTTAATTAGGTCTTACTGGTTTTGTGGTATTTAAAAAGTTCCATGACCAACCTCTTTGTCTTGATGGCTGTCTTGATTCTTCATCTGGGTAATTAATATTTATAACAACCCTTACATCGTCAAGGAGCTCAGAATATCCAAGAGCATCATAACTAGTTTCTAATAATTTTAAGGCTCTATAATTTTCACTTGAATTTGGAATATTTTCTATTACATAGTTTGCTCTTCTTATGGCAGCAACATATGCATCTATTGTTATGTAGTAATCTGCTGCTGCAAGTTCATTTTTGGCAATCATATTTCTTAAATACACATTTCTTTGCTTTGCATAGGGAGCGTATTGACTATCTGGAAAACGAGTTAAAAACTCTGTAAGTTCTGAAAAGGATTCCTTGGCACCAGATATATCTCTATTTGATAAATCTGTGTCTGTAAATCTTGTAAGAAATTCTCTATCTCTGGTGTAACTAGATAAACCCTTCATGAAATATGCGTAATCTATATTTGGGTGTCTAGGGTGAAGGCGAATAAATTTTTCAGCAGCTGAGTGAGAGGCTTCAGTTTCTGAATTCATAAAATGAGCATAAATAAGTTCAACTTGCGCTTGTTCAGCATATTTGCCAAAAGGATACCTATTTTCAATTGCTTCAAGTGATTCGATTGCTCCATAGAAGTTTCTGGCAGCCATTCTTCTTTGAGCTTGTTCATAATATATTTTTTCTGGTTGTTCTATTTCAGGACCATCAGAATTACAACTTGAAATAGCAATCATTAAAATTGGAGCAATTAGGGCAGTTTTTTTAAAATTATTAAAAATTTTCATTATTGATTGGGCATTTTACCTGCATAATTATAAATTGTTCTGTAAAAACATAAAATTAGAACAATTTTTTTTAAGTAAGTTCATATGGAAAATAAAAAAACTGTTTTAAAGGAGCATTCAAAAATGCGGTTAGATAAGGTTTCAACCATAATTTTTGAAGACTTTTCACGAACACAAATTAAAAAATGGATATTAGAAGGAAGGATCTTTTTAAATGATGATATAGCTTCTCCAAGAGATTTAGTTCATGAAGGAGACTCTATTCAAATAGATCCAATTACTGAAGAGAAAATCTCTTGGGTACCTGAAGAGATTGATATCGATGTTATTTATGAAAATGATGACTATTTGATTATTAATAAACAACCAAATTTAATAATGCATCCAGGTGCAGGTTGTTCTAGTGGTACTCTAGCGAATGCTTTATTACATCATTATCCTGAATTAAAAAATATTGCCAGAGCTGGAATTGTACACAGACTCGATAAAGATACCTCAGGAGTAATTTTAGTAGCCAGAAATAATAAATTTAGAAACTATTTCGTTGATTTGCTTCAAAAAAGAGAGGTTACAAAATTATATAGTGCTATTGTTGTCGGCACTATCATAGGAAGCTTTAAAGTCACTGATCCTATCGGAAGAGACAAGAAAAATAGAGTAAAAATGTCAATTAGAAGTGATGGCAAAGAGAGCGAAACTTTTGTTAAGTTAAAAGAGAGCTTAGGAAACTATTCTTTACTTGATATTTCAATAATGACAGGAAGGACTCATCAAATTAGAGTGCATTTGAGCAGTAAAAAACTCCCGATAATTGGCGATAATACATATAATCCGGCAAAAAATATTGCAAAGGGAACTAGCTCAAAATTAACAGATATTATAAAGCAGTTTCCAAGGCAGGCTCTGCATGCTTATCAATTATCTTTTAAAGACATGCATACAGATGAATTTAAAACATTTAATTGTGATATTCCTGATGATATGAAATACCTCATAGATATATTAAAAAAAGATATTTAAAAATGTTAAAAAAACTTTTTTTATAAGCTAGATTAATGTATAAACCCTTTTCTTAGACAAATTATTATGAAATTAGCTGGAAACGATATGTTAATTCAATCTCTTATAAATGAGGGAGTTGAATATATTTTTGGATATCCGGGAGGAGCAGCCTTGCATATCTATGATTCCATTTTCAAGCAAAGTCAGATGCAGCATATTTTGGTAAGACATGAACAAGGTGCAACACATGCTGCTGATGGTTATGCTAGAGCAACTGGTAAGCCTGGAGTTGTAATGGTTACATCAGGACCAGGAGCAACCAATGCTATAACAGGAATAGCAACTGCATTTATGGATTCTATCCCAATGGTTGTCATATCCGGTCAGGTTCAAAGTCATTTAATTGGAACGGATGCTTTTCAAGAAACTGATATGATTGGTATTTCTAGACCAATTGTTAAGCACAGTTTTACAGTTGATCATCAAAGCAATATTCCCCAGATAGTAAAGGAAGCATTTCATATTGCTACATCTGGAAGGCAAGGACCTGTGGTGATTGATATTCCAAAAGACCTAACAAATCCAGACGACCTATTTGACTATGAATATCCAGAAGAGGTAAATATAAGATCATACAATCCTCCAGTGAAACCAGAAGCAACACAAATAGAAAGAGTTGTGGATGCAATTTTTAATTCAAAAAAACCAGTGATTTATGCTGGTGGCGGAACAATTTCAAGCAATGCATCAAAGGAACTAATAGAATTAAATAGTTATATAAATGTTCCAGTAACTAATACATTAATGGGTCTTGGTGTATATCCAGCAACTGATGATAAATTTATGGGTATGCTTGGAATGCATGGTACCTATCAAGCAAATATGGCAATGCATAATGCTGACTTAATATTAGCAATTGGAGCAAGATTTGATGACAGGATTACCAATACCCCTGAAAAATTTGCACCAAAAGCTCAGATAGTTCATTTTGATGTTGATCACTCATCAGTTTCAAAAATTATTGAAGCTGATATTGCTGTCTTTGGCCAGGTAAAAGATTCTCTGCAAGCAATAAATGAATTAATTAAAGATAGATTATCTGAATTAGATATTACAAAGTTTGATGAATGGCATGCACAAATTTCGAAATGGAGATCTGAGCATGGATTGAATCATAACTTATATAAAGATAATTCAGATGAAAATCCAATTCTTCCTCAGGCTGCAGTTCAACACATATATCAAGAGTCAAAAGGGAAGGCTTTTGTTACCTCTGATGTAGGTCAGCATCAAATGTTTGCTGCTCAGTATTATCATTTTGATGAGCCAAGAAAATGGATAAATTCTGGTGGATTAGGAACCATGGGCTTTGGTTTGCCATCTGCAATGGGTGTCAAACTAGCTTACCCAGATGAGGAGGTAATTTGTATTACTGGAGAGGGTAGCATTCAAATGTGTATTCAGGAGTTGTCTACATGTTCACAATACAAGTTGCCTATAAAGATTTTTAATATAAATAATCTTGCTTTGGGAATGGTTAAGCAATGGCAGGATATGAATTATGACGGTCGCCATTCATCTATTAGTTATGAGGATTCATTACCAGACTTTAAGGAATTGGTTGAGTCTTATGGACATGTTGGAATTAAGATCACGAAAAATTCAGATCTTAAGAAAGGTATTGAAGAGGCATTTTCAATAAAAGATAAACTAGTATTTGTTGACATATATGTAGATCCTAATGAGCATGTTTATCCTATGTTAGTAGCACCAAATGGAAGCTTAAAAGATATGTGGTTAGCAAAAGGAAGCAAAACATGATTGAAAGACAACTTACATTGATCATGGAAAATAAACCAGGAGCTTTGGCAAGAGTAGTAGGCCTTTTTCATCAAAGAGGCTATAACATTGATAGCTTGCATGTTGATCCAATAGAAGACTTTAGTCCATATAAATTTATTGAGGATGAATTAGATGTAAAATTTTCAAAAGGGGAGGTCTCAAGATTGGTAATAAAAACTACTGTAGCAGATACTCTTATGAGACAAATTTTAAGACAGATTAATAAACTTATTGAAGTCATTGCTGTAAGCGATGAGGATAGCACTTATTTAAAGGGGATTTTAAGAGATGAAAATTTATTATGATGATGATGCAAATCTTGAACTTATTAAAAAACTAAATGTAACAATTATTGGTTATGGTTCTCAAGGACATGCACATGCAAATAATTTAAAAGATTCTGGAGTTGATGTTACTGTTGGTTTAAGAGAGGAATCTTCGTCGTGGAGTAAAGCGTCTGAAGCAGGATTAAAAGTTATGCCAGTAGAACAATCTGTCTCGAATGCAGATCTAGTAATGATCTTGGCGCCTGATGAATTCCAAAAAGGTGTTTTTGAAAAAAGTATAAAGCCCAACCTTAAAAGTAATGCAATTTTAGCTTTTGCTCATGGTTTCAATATCCATTTTAAAAAGATTGTGCCTAGTGAGACAAATACTGTAATCATGATTGCACCAAAGGGCCCAGGTCATACAGTTAGAAGCACTTATTTAAATGGTGGAGGAGTACCATCGCTAATTGCTATATTTAATGATGCAATGCAAGATGATGAGCATTCTGCAAAAGACATTGCTTTGTCATACGCAAAAGCAAACGGAGGAACCAGAGCTGGTGTCCTTGAAACTACCTTTAAAGAGGAAACAGAAACAGACTTATTCGGCGAGCAGGCAGTATTATGTGGAGGATTAACTGCACTAATTAAAGCAGGTTTCGAAACTTTAGTTGAGGCAGGTTATAGTCCTGAAATGGCATATTTTGAATGCTTACATGAAACAAAACTAATTACAGATTTAATACAAGAAGGCGGTATAGCAAATATGCATTATTCGATTTCAAATACTGCTGAGTATGGTGATTATTTAAGCGGCCCAAAAGTCATTACAGAAACAACAAAAGAAGCTATGAGAGAAATTCTTGATAATATCCAATCCGGTAATTTTGCTAATGAATTTCTTGATGACTGCAGGCAAAGTAATGATGGTTCAGGCGGACCTTTTATGAAATCAAATAGAAAATCAACGAAAAATCATCCAATTGAAGAGGTCGGAAGGGAGCTTAGATCTAAGATGAAATTCCTCAATTCTGAAAAACTTGTAGATATAGAAAAAAATTAATAAAAAAGACTATCTTAATAGAAATAACTCCGTTAGAATACGC
>LULK01000190.1_pt1 | contig 40064 bp, 41 predicted proteins | sample 728181 | NCBI WGS metagenome assembly LULK01 (sample SAMN03860291, study PRJNA289734) | marine metagenome | biome: seawater column; feature: ocean; material: water; isolation source: Red Sea water column Station 169 - depth 10m | place: Saudi Arabia: Red Sea | collected 2011-10-15 | depth 10 m | reverse complement strand
ACCATATCTCCCGTGCCGCTAGCAAGATCCAATACTACAAAGTGATCTTTGATCCCAGACGTCTCAATAGTTACTTTCTTCCAGAGTCTATGTATTCCAAAAGACATAAGATCATTCATAAGGTCATAGTTCTTTGAAACCGTATCAAAAACACTACCCACAAGATCAGCCTTCTTATCAGAATCAACTTCTTTAAAACCGAAGCTTGTTTTATTTTTACTCTTATCTTTCATGAAATATTTATGCATTTTAGCTCATGCCGAACTAATTAACCTGTCTCCTAGACAATATTCGGTTTATAGACTTTATGTAAATATCTAGGCTTCTATTGAAATTTTCAATTTGTTTTTCATCGCTTGATTTAAAGACAAAACTAATGATTTCTTGTGCAAGCAATTCATTCTTATCAATCTTTTCTCTAAACTTTTCTTCTCCTAGTTCTTCGAGAGAATCTAGGTACGCCGACATTTTTTTTTCATAATCCGAAGACTGATTATTTTTCAGAAGTTGAATAAACTCCTCTATCCATTCTTCTTGAAGATTAGACCATTCTTCTCTTACTTCGATGTGATTTTCCAATTTCAATTTTATTTTATCAATCTGATCATCTCTAAGTTTGATACCCACTCGATCAAATCCAGAAATATAGTTATCTATTAAGCTATAACCATTCTCTGCTCTCTCTTTTTCCCTTTTCTCTCTTAGCTCTCTGAAATGAGATCCTATTTCATCTATTTGTACTTCATTTATTTCCTTAGTAAAGCTGATTATGGGTGACTTGAAATAGAAATTTGATCTTGTAAAAACTCCCTCTGCATCCCTATAAAGAGAACTAATTTCTTTCTCAGGATTTTGTAAATTTATACTTTTTAAATTTTCTAGAATAACTTTTACTTTGCTGAGTTCATTTTCACTAAACCAATTTATAAATTCTGTTGAAATAATTTCTATTTCTTCATCTTGCTCTCGTGAGAAATTAGCAAATTCCTTGAAATAATCAGCCAAATAATTATCTAATCTCTCATAAACCCACGATCCTGCAATCGAGCATGAACTCATTGAGAAGATCATCAGGGAAAGTAAACAAAATTTATAAATATTTCGAACCATCACTAGGGGTTATTGTAAATTGCAGTTAAAATTCTGTCGGAAATGTCAGATAAAAAGAAATATCCTACCCTAGTTTGGCTAGATTTAGAAATGACGGGTTTAGACCCAGATTCGGAAAGAGTTATTGAAATTGCCACAGCGATTACTAGTCATGACCTATCAGAAATAATTGAAGGACCAAACCTCGTGATCCAGCAACCCATGGAGTTTATTGACAATATGGATGACTGGAATACTAATCAGCATACAAAATCTGGACTAGTTGAAAGCTTAAAAGTCACAAATATAACTATCGAAGAGGCACAGAAACAAACTCTTGAATTTTTGTCTGTGCATGCCGAGAAAGGAAGATCACCATTATGTGGCAACTCTATTTCTCATGATAGGCGTTTTCTAAGAAGATATATGCCAGAGCTAGATGCTTTTTTTCATTACAGAAACGTTGACGTTAGCTCAATAAAAGAACTCATTAAGAGATGGAATCCCGAGCTTCTTGATGGTTTTAAGAAAAGTGGTGGACATAGAGCTATGGAAGATGTCCTTGAGTCCATTCAAGAGTTGAAGTTTTACCGAGATAAATTTTTTGTTCAATAAATTTATTTATCAGGTCCTTGAAAAGCAGGATTGGAAATAGGCATAATTTTTGCCGAATCACTCGAAGTTATTTTTGCTGTTCCCTTCTTATCCACTTCATCAATTCTCATTATGCAATTTATAGGTATATAACTTCTTTGAACACCTTTGAATTCGTTTTTTAGTTTTTCTTCACTTGTATCCACAACTATTTGCGACTTTTGATCGAATATATATTCCTCGACTTCTATGAATCCATACATGTCACTTTGGTAAATGGCCTCAGCATAAACCTCATAGATTTCACCCAATTGAACAAATACTACTTTGTAGATTCCTTTTTTTGCCATTACAATCCCTGCCCTTTATAGATTTAAAATATAGTACCCTTTAAGGATATTAAATATATATGGCCAAGAAACTTTTTATCAAGACCCACGGATGTCAAATGAATGAATATGACTCCGCAAGGATGCAAGATTTACTTGGTGATAGTCATGGATTTGAAACTACTCAAAACGAGGACGAAGCAGACCTGATACTCTTAAATACCTGTTCAATTCGTGAAAAAGCACAAGAAAAAGTTTTCCATCAGTTAGGCAGATGGAAAAAATTAAAAGAAAAAAATCCTAATTTAAAAATAGGAGTTGGAGGTTGTGTAGCAAGCCAGGAAGGAGAGAACATAATAAAGAGAGCGCCTCAAGTTGATTTAGTTTTCGGTCCTCAAACAATCCACAGAGTTCCTGATCTCTATAAAAACATCACCGAAGCTAAGCCTGCTTCTGTGGATATAGCCTTTCCAAAGACAGAAAAATTTGATTATTTTCCAGAACAGAATGTTGATGGACCAACCGCATTTGTTTCAATCATGGAAGGTTGCAATAAGTATTGTTCATTTTGTGTAGTACCTCACACAAGAGGTCATGAAATTAGTAGACCTATAGATGACATCCTCAAAGAAATTGAAGGATTGTCCTTGCAAGGCGTCAAAGAGATAAACTTACTTGGCCAAAATGTAAATTCATATCGAGATTCAAAGCTAAAGACAAAAGGACTTGGATTAACAAATTTAATCAGAGCCTCAGCCAAAATAGAAGGAATTCAAAGAATTCAATTTACAACCTCTCATCCTTTTGAGTTTGGTCAAGATCTAATTGATATTTATCTAGAAGTGCCAGAGTTAATTAGTTATGTTCATCTGCCTGTCCAAAGTGGGTCAAACTCTATTCTAGAAAAGATGAGACGCAGACACACCAGAGAAGAATACTTGGAGATAATTGATAAATTAAAAAATGTAAGAGAAGGCATTAGCATATCTTCTGACTTTATAGTTGGATTTCCCGGAGAAACTGAAAATGACTTCTTGGACACCTTAGATCTCGTTGATCGGGTTGGTTACGATGAATCTTTTAGTTTTATTTATAGCCCACGGCCTAATACAACAGCAAAAGATTTGGAGGATGATGTGCCTCTTGAAGAGAAGAAGAACAGGCTTTCAGTTCTTCAGCATAAATTAGAAAACTCAGCATTGAATATAAGTAGAAAAATGGTCGGTGAGACAAGAAAATGTCTCGTCACAGGAGTTTCTAAAAAGAATCCTGGAGAGTTTCAGGCTCGTACTGAAAATAATAAAGTGGTTATTTTTTCATGCTCAGATCAATCAATGATTGGTAAAATAGTCGATATAGAAATCGTAGAAGCAAAAAATAAATCTTTACGAGGTGTAGCTGCATAACTCTATCAAACTATTTAATGAAATTTCACTTAGAGCCTGTAAATCACGACAAAATAAGTGACTTATGTGGGCCTACTAATTCAATTCTTAAGCAAATAGAAGAAGAACTGGGAATAAAAATCTTAAATAGAGGTGCAAGCTTTAGAATCAAAGGAGAAACCTCAAACGCGCAGATAGCTAAAAACATCATTCTAAGAATTTATGATGATCTTGAAGAAAATAAAACTATTAGTTCAGAAGAAGTTCACTTATATTTAAGGAAAGGAATGAATGATTTAAAAAATATTAAAAAAGACACTTCGGCTAGACAGATAATTAAAACACCTAATCTGATAGTTGCAGCTAATTATGGCAGCCAAGAGCATTATGTTGAGACCATTAGAAAAAAGGTCTTAACTTTTGGTATAGGACCCGCTGGTACAGGAAAAACATTTTTAGCCGTTGCTCTAGCCGTGGAGCAGTTTACAAGAGGAGAAGTTGAAAAGATTTTGTTAGTTCGTCCTGCAGTGGAGGCCGGAGAAAAGCTTGGTTTTTTACCGGGTGACTTAAGCCAAAAAGTTGATCCTTACTTGAGACCCCTTTATGACGCGTTATTTCAGATGTTGGGCTACAAAGAAACTACTCAGCTTATAGAGCGGAATATAATTGAAGTTGTACCTTTGGCTTTTATGAGAGGTAGAACATTAAATAATTCCTTTATTATTCTTGATGAAAGTCAAAACGCAACAGTAGAGCAAATGAAAATGTTTCTTACAAGATTTGGTTTTGGTTCGAAAGTAGTTATCACGGGAGACATAACTCAAATAGACTTACCTAAAAACACACTCTCTGGTTTGGTCCATTCTTTAGAAGTATTAAAATCTGTCGATGATATTGGATTAGTAGAATTTGAATCAAAAGATGTTGTACGTCATGGCCTTGTTCAAAAAATTGTTGAGGCTTACGCTAAGTTTGCTAATTAAGTGATACCTTCCAGTTCCAATATTTTTATTTCTGGAGATCTTGAGGGACTGTCTTGCACCGAAGAGGATATATCAAGTTTAATTCAACTTTTAATCGGCACAGAACCAAGCTTAGAAAGTTTATTTTTAGAAAAATCCGTAAATATTAGATTCATATCCAAAACTGAGATTAAGGAATTGAATTTTAGATTTCTTAATAAAGACAGGCCAACAAATGTTCTATCTTTCCCCACCCAAGAATCTAACCTCGATGATGAATTATTAGGAGATATTGCTATATGTCCTGAAATTATAAAAAGTGAAGCTATTGATCAAAATAAAGAAAACCAAAGTCATTTATTCCACATCATTCTTCACTCTTTACTTCATCTAACAGGACATGATCACTCAGATGACACCTCTGCTGAGATTATGGAAAATATTGAAGTAGAAGCTTTAAAAAAAATAGGTATTGCGAATCCCTATTGAAACAAATTAAGATGTGCGTGTGTTTATGAAGTGAGGCGTTGATGAACGACGAACCCCCAAGTATTTTAGCTGAGTCTAGTGAGCTCGGCCTTAGGAAAAGAATAAAAGACAGAATAAAAGAAATTTATCAAAATTTCTCCTATAAACCCCAGAATAAACAAGAACTTGCCGGATCCATAAGAGATTCAAGCGAGAGAGGTGTACTTGAGAAAGGTACTTTGAATATGATCGAGGGAGCCCTTAGAGTCTCTACAGATCAAGTAAGGGACGTAATGATTCCCCGACCACAAGTAGTTTTTGTTGAAAGAAATGAGAAGCCGCAAGACTTCTTGCCTAGAGTTATTAAATCGAGTCACTCTAGATTTCCAGTTATAAACTCAGAAAATGACAAAATTGAAGGTATTTTATTAGCAAAAGACCTCCTGCCCTTCTTATCTTCTGAAAATTTAGATAACTTTGAACTTTCCAAGCTTATCAGACCTGCAATATTGATCCCTGAGAGCAAAAAATTGAATATATTACTTGATGAATTAAGAGCGGGAAGAAATCATATGGCCATTGTGCTTGACGAATATGGGGATATTACTGGAATTGTAACAATCGAAGATGTCTTAGAAGAAATTGTCGGTGAAATAGAAGACGAACATGATAAAGATGCAGGAACTTTAATTAAAGAAATTGGTCAAGATGAATATCTTGTATCTGCACTCACTCCAATAGATATTTTCAATGAAAATTTTGGTTCTTCTCTAAGTGACAAAGACTTTGATACTTTAGGAGGTATAGTGATGCATCATTTTGCGAGGTTTCCTAAGCCAAATGATGCTATCAATATAGAAGGTTGGCGGTTTGTAATAAATTCAATGGAAAGAAGAAGGATCAAGAGAATTAAAGTTTCCAAAATAACTTAAATCTTCTTTCGCAAAAATTTCTCTGTATTAAAATATTGATGATGCTCAAGAAGAGATTTCTTGCCCTTATTTGCGGAGTAATTTTTTCATTTGGTTTTGCACCATTTGACCTCTGGTTACTATCAGTTCTTTCAGTTGCAGTACAAGTTGGATTATTAAATAAATCTTCAAATAAAGAAGCATTCCTTCTCGGATATGCATTTGGATTTGGTATGTGGTTATCTGGAATTTCTTGGTTGTATGTAAGTATTCACTATCATGGGAATGTCGGAATTTTAGGCTCATCATTACTCATCCTTATTTTTATTTCTGTCTTATCTTTATACTCAGGTTTTTTGTTTCTACTCAATAATGTATTTGAATCATTAAGTCCAAAAAAAATAATTTTTCTTAGTCTACCAATTGCATGGACCCTTATGGAGTTCCTCAGATCTTACCTCTTCACCGGTTTTCCATGGTTGATTTCTGGCACAATGTTGGCGGATACTTTTATAGACGGATATACACCAATAATTGGTGCACAAGGTAATAGCTTCTTCCTTATACTCCTCTCCGTTCTGTTATATAAACTTTATGAAAATATAATAGAAATTAGATCTGCCCTACTCCTTTTTCTATCAGCGTTATTGATTATTATTCCCTCTTATTTTCTTAAAACATTTGAGTGGACTTCAGCTGAAAACGAGATTCAGGTAAGTCTTTATCAACCAAATTTAACCTTAGAGGAAAAGTGGAGTCAGTTCGGAATCAAAAAATCGCAAGGAATGATGGAAAAGGCTATAGAAGATGGGAATGATGGTGATCTCATAGTCTTTCCTGAGACAGCATTGATATTATCTGAAAAAGATAACAAATCTTTTATGAATCTTATTAGAAGAAAAAGTTTTGAAAAGAATATAATACTTATAACTGGGATCCTTGAAAGAGAGGACGATTATAGAATTAGAAATAGGTTACAAACACTTGGCGCTATGGAAGGCGTCTACGATAAAGTTAAACTAGTGCCATTTGGCGAATTTATACCTCTAGAAAAGTATTTGGGAAGTTTTTTAGATATTATTGGCTTAAATTTAACAAATACATTACCTGGAGAAACTGTTAAATCAATAGAAACTGGAAAATTAAGGATTTCACCTAGTATATGTTACGAAATAGCTTTTGACGAACATATAAGGAAAACTGCTAGAGATAGTAATATTTTGCTAACAGTGAGTAACGATACCTGGTTTGGTAGGTCGATTGGCCCTATTCAGCATCTGGCAACAAACAGCGGAATTAGTGCTTATGTATCAAAAAATGGAGAAATTATTGAAAGTCAAACTTATTTCGAAGATAAAACTTTGACCAGAAATATTATCCTCTATTCCGGAAATACTTTTTACTCTAATTATGGTAATTTACCTTTAGTTATATTTTTAAGTTTATATGCGAGTTTTATGCTATTGAGGTTACTTTTTAATATTAATATTAAATAAAAAGAACATATGTCACTTAATATTGAAATAAATCCATTAAAAATAATCTTTTTGTTATTCCTAACAACTGCATGTTCAACATTAGTGGAAGATAAAAATTTGAATAAAATCAATGTCATATATAAAATACAATCCATAGACTCTAATTTTTCTAATTTAGAGACCTTACTATTTGTTGATATAGATACGCAATCTCTTCTACATATAAAAAAAGGTACAGTTTTGAAACAATATAGTATATCTTCCTCTTATTATGGTACAGGTAGTAGAGAGAACAGTTTAAAAACCCCTCTTGGAAGGCATGAAATTTATAAGAAGATAGGGAAGGGTCTTCCAAATAATGCTATCTTAAAAGGGCGGGTTTGGAATGGAGCTATTGCAGATATTATTAAAGAGCCTATAGACACTGATTTTGATCTCGTTACTTCTAGGATTTTATGGTTAGATGGCCTTGAGATAGGAAGAAATAAAGGAAAAGGTATTGATTCTAGAAATAGGTATATTTACATTCATGGTACAGCTGAAGAGGGATTAATAGGAAAACCTGCTTCTGATGGCTGCATAAGGATGTATAATAATGATGTTATAGAGCTTTTTGATCTAGTTGATGAAAAGGCACAAGTTTGGATTTATTAGATATTTAATTATGAAGAAAATTTTATTGTTCTCTCTCGTCCTTTTTGGCTCTTATACATTTTCATGTTCCAAAGTTTTGGATCATGAAGTGAGGGTCTTAGATTCCACCGAAACTTTGAATCTATGCCAATATGAAAATAAAGTGGTCCTCGCTGTGAATGTTGCTAGTCGATGTGGTTTTACATATCAGTACGAAGCTCTTCAAAATCTTTATACGAAGTATGGAAAGGAAGAATTTGTAATATTGGGATTTCCATCAAGAGATTTCATGTATCAAGAATACAGCGATGAATCCAAGGTAAAAGAATTTTGTAGTACTGAATATGGCGTTACCTTTCCAATGTTTGCAACGTCCCCCGTTAAAGGAAAAAAAGCAAATTCTTTTTTCAAAACTTTAGCTGAAATTACAGGACAAACTCCCGGTTGGAATTTTCACAAGTATCTTATTTCAAAAGAGGGCGTAGTGTTAAGTTTTGATACGAAAGTAGAGCCTGATAGCCAGGAACTCACATCTCAAATCTCTAAGCTACTTTAAATAAAGTAAGTACTTACTATCGCTTAAAGATATTATTCTATTGAATTATTTCGATAGAGGAATCTGTTGAGCAAATGATGACATCTGCCTTTCTTTTTGCAAATATACCATTCTCCACAACTCCAGGAATATTATTTAATTTCGCCTCCAGATCATAAGGTATGTCTATAGGTAAGTTATGGATATCTATAATTTGATTTCCATTATCTGAAACAAAACCATTTCTAAAAATAGGCTTTCCGCCCATTTTCATGAGCTCTCTTGAAATAGCACTTCTAGCGATCTCTATTACTTCAATTGGAAGAGGAAAATTACCTAATAAATCTGCATATTTTGATTCGTCTACGATACAAATAAAGATGTCTGATGAGTAAGCAAGTATTTTTTCTCTTGTCAGAGCTCCACCTCCCCCTTTTATCAATTCCTTTCTATCATTGAATTCATCTGCTCCATCAATATAAAAATCGATAGAGTGAACTTCATTTAATGATAAAACTTCATAGGATCTATCTATTAATTTTTCCGAAGCATCTGAGCTACACACAACACCTTTTATGTGCAACCTGGCTTTATTAAGTTCTTCAATGAAGAAATTAGTTGTACTTCCCGTTCCAATTCCAATAACTGAGTCTTTCTTTATATCTTTCTCAATAAAACTAAAAGCTTCTTTTGCTGATTTTTCCTTTTTTAAGTCTTGATTCATATTATTGTGGATGTAATGAATATTATCACTGACTCAGTATAATAGTCTCCTTTTATAAAGCCTATCAAAGCAAAATTAATGAATTCTTCTAAGATAAAAAAGTATGTAGGTTTGATTGAGTCCTCAAATGTTTATGATGTAGCTCAAATTACTCCTGTAACAAAAGCAAATCAGCTCTCGAAGTTACTTCAAAATGAAGTTTTGCTTAAAAGAGAAGATCTTCAGCCTATTTTTTCTTTTAAAATCAGAGGAGCTTACAATAAATTATCAAAATTAAAGCGAAAAGGCATAAAAGGTCCCTTTATTGCAGCTTCAGCAGGAAATCATGCTCAAGGTGTTGCATTTGGCGCTAAAAGCTTAGGTTTGAAGGCATATATTGTAATGCCTATCACGACACCACCTATTAAGGTAAATTCTGTAAAAAACTATGGAGGTAAGGTTATTTTGTTTGGCGATAATTTTGATGAAGCTTTCCAGCATGCAAAATTTCTAGCCCAAGAAAAAGGATATATCTTCATACATCCATACGATGATAAAGATGTAATCGCTGGTCAAGGTACTATAGGTAAAGAGTTGATCGAACAGGTAGATAGTGAAATTGATGCTATTTTCGTTCCGGTTGGTGGCGGAGGACTGCTTGCCGGTCTTGGCACCTATGTTAAATCTATAAGTCCTAAAACCAAGATTATAGGTGTTGAGCCAGAAGATGCTGCCTGTTTAAAGTTAGCCCTAGATAATAATAAGAGATTGTCTTTACCTGAGGTTGGTTTATTTGCAGATGGCGTTGCAGTTAAACAAATAGGAAAGGAAACATTTTCTTTAATAAGAGACTGGATCGATGATATTGTGACCATCACAGTAGATGAGATGTGCGCATCTGTTCAAGATACTTTTCAAGAGACAAGAACAATCTCAGAGCCTGCGGGCGCTCTGGCTTTGGCAGGATTAAAAAAATATAGCCTTTCGAGAGGATTAAAGAATAAGACCCTAATTGCAATTAATTCTGGTTCAAATTTAAATTTTGATCGTTTGGGTCATATTGTAGAAAGAGTCCAATTTGGAGAGAGTAAAGAAGCACTCCTAAGTGTAAAGATACCAGAGGAGAAGGGGAGCTTCAGAAAATTTTGTAATCACCTGGGTAAAAGAAGTATTTCTGAATTTAATTACAGAGCAGAAGAAAGTGAAGAAGCTAATATATTTGTAGCATGCAGATTTAATGATAAGGAAGGTAAATTAAAGTTGGTAAAACATTTAAAGTCTAAAGGGTTTTCACCTAAGGATCTTTCAGAGAATGAAGTTGCAAAACTTCATATAAAGCATATGGTAGGTGGAAGGGCACCAAAAGAAGTTTTCAGTAAGGGTGAATATATCTTTAGAGTTCAATTCCCTGAACGTCCAGGAGCTTTGATAGATTTTTTGGATAAGTTGAGCGACAGATTCAATATAACATTATTCCATTATAGGAATCAGGGTGCAGCATATGGAAGAGTTCTAGTTGGCTTTGAGTCTAAGGAAAAGAATTATCCCAAATTATTAAAATATTTAAGTAATACCGGATTTAGATTTTGGGATGAAACACAAAATTCAGCCTACAAATCATTTTTAAAGTAGATTTCATTTAAATTCGTATATTGTCTTTTCCGTGATACACATATGCGCTTTTATATCATGATCTTCAGGAAGGCAATTTTCAATTTTCTGGAATTCATGCGCCAATATTATTAGTTCAATACTGGAAGAATCTATATCAGCTAACGAATAATCATAATAGCCTTTTCCCATGCCAATCCTATATCCTTTTTCGTCAAAACAAACGCAAGGGAGAAATATTATGTCTAGCTCATTTGGGTCAATTTCTGTATTCCCTATTGGTTCAGAAATCCCTAAATTGTTCTTTCTTAAACTAAGCTGACCATCTGTCTTAACGAATTTAAGCTTTTTAGAATTATCAATCATCTTGGGCAAATAGACTTCTGATCCAATGTCAGAAAGCATTAAAACTAGTTCATGAGTTGGGAGTTCTTTGCCAATTGACCAATAGCAAGACACTTTTTTATTTGCGTATAATTCTGAATTATTTCTTACTATAGATAATAAATTGATTTCAGCATTATGGACTTCATCAAAAGTAATACCATTTCTCAGTTCGATATATTCTTTTCTCAAATAGGATTTTTTGGTCATGGACAGTATTTCCCAGATTACCGTTGTTGATTACTGCCCTGAACCGTGAAGTTCAAGGCGGTGACTCCGTCAATTTATTAGGCTTCCCAATGTATGGGTATGCACAACAAAACCTTTCAGAATCTCCTATTATTTTTTTATCGGCTCGAGAGTAGTAATAACTATCGAATAATCCAGGAAACTGAAAAATTATAACTTACTTACTGAGCTTTAAAAGATAAACTTTTTAACTGTTTTTTAACCTCTAAGGTTAAATTATCAAGACCTTGATTAACGGATTCATCTTTACTCACATCAGACAAGTTTTTGAGGTATTCATTACTTATATTTAGTGCGGTTATAATTGCCGCTCTCTTCTCATCAAGACCAGATGATTCTTTTACCTCATTCAGTTTATTATCTAAAAATATTGCAGCTTTTTTTACTTCTTCTGATTCTTCTGGAGGACAGGCTATTTTATAACTTGCTCCTAGAATTTTTACAGTTGTAGTTTCTTTACTCATTAGCTTTTGTAGGACTGAATTATTTTCTTTATACCTTTCTTTGCTATATCTAGATTTTTTGAAAGCTTGTTATTCTCTTTTGATAACTCCAGATTCTTTTTAGATAGATGATCATTTACTTCTTTAAGTTGCTGACTAAGCTTAATAAGCTCGTTAACTTCTTTTTCTAAATTATCAAATTTATTTTCAGACATTTTCTAGTTTAAGTTTAACTTTGAACGTAATTTCTTGCTACCATGTTTCTTCATAAAATTGTTTATTGCTTGTTAATGCCATGAAAAATAACTTTTCTGAAAGAAGATCGAACCTAGCTCATAAAGTTTTGGATGATTCTGCAATTATCATTGCATCTGCCTCTGTAAAATCGAGAATCTCAGATACCGACTATGCTTACAGACAAGATAGCAATTTTTACTACTTATCTGGTTATGAAGAACCTGAATCCTTGATCTTGATAAGACCTAATCATGATAATGAGAAATTTATTATCTTTTGTAGAGATAGAGATCCACTAAGAGAGCAATGGGATGGCTTTCGAACTGGACAAGAAGGAGCAATATCAGAATATGGGGCTGATGCGTCCTATAGTATTAATTCTGTAGATCAATTGATGCCTGAACTTCTTAAGGGGTCTAAGAATATCTATTTCTCCATGAGTTCACCTTGTGGGATAGATTCTAAGATTAATCATTGGATTGAAGATATCAGAAAGAATATGAGAGCGGGGGCTGAACCTCCAGAAAATCTATTGTCATTAGATTCCATCCTGCATGAAATGAGACTTATCAAAGAAGATCATGAGTTGGATATCATGAAGCATGCTGCCGATATAACTACGGAAGCTCATATCAGAGCTATGCAAGCAGTAACTCCAGGTATGTTTGAGTACCAATTAGAAGCTGAGTATCTGTATGCATTTAATAAAAATGGTGCAAGATCTCCTGCTTATAATTCAATTGTTGGCGGAGGAAATAATTCTTGTATTTTGCATTATGTTGAAAATAATGCGGAATTGAAGGACGGAGATTTAGTTCTTGTTGATGCCGGATGTGAGTATCAGTATTACGCCTCGGATGTAACAAGAACATTCCCTGTAAATGGAAAATTTTCTCCCGAGCAAAAAGAGATCTATACGATAGTACTTGAGGCACATAAACAGTCTATAGAGCAAGCTCAACCTGGTAACAAGTGGAATTTGATGCATGAAAAATCAGTAGAAGTTCTTGTTGAAGGACTTTTGTCTCTAGGTTTATTGAATGGTTCTAAAGAAGAAAATATTGAAAAAGGTCTTTATTCAAAATTCTATATGCATCGAATTGGTCACTGGCTTGGTATGGATGTTCATGATGTAGGTGCTTATAAAAAAGATGGCGACTGGAGAGAACTAGAAAAAGGGATGGTTATGACAATAGAACCCGGAATTTATATTTTAGATTCTCTTGAAGATGTTGATGATAAGTGGAAGGGAATTGGTGTGAGGATAGAGGACAATATTGTAATTAATGATTCTGGCAATGAATTTCTCACACCTGATGTTCCGAGGACTATTGAAGAAGTTGAACAAACTGTTCAAGGTTAAGTGGACTATCAAGTATCTGTTGTAGGAGGAGGTATTTCTGGTGCCTTAGCGGCATTATATTTGGGTAAATCAAGGGTTAAGACTTGCTTAATTGATCGAGGAAAACCATCTCAAAGATTATCTAATCCATATATAGGAAAAACTACTTCTCTAAATCTATCTTCAATAGCATCGCTTAGAGATGTTGGGATATGGGAGGATATTAAGAAAAATGCTCAAGAATTTAATGAAATATATGTTTGGGATGCAGAGGGCTCATCTTCTGTTCAATTTAATGCAGAGGAAATTTCAAGAAATGACCTTGGTGTCATAGTCCATAATAATATTATCCTTGAGTCAATTTACAGCAAGTTAGAACAAATCTCCGAAGTCACACTAATTGAAGAAGAGTCTCTAAAAGAAATTAGTCAAGATCAGAATAAAATAGAATTAATTTCTGATTCAGGTTTAAGGATTGTTTCTGAACTTCTTATAGGAGCGGATGGTTCACTTTCAAAAGTTAGAGATTTTAGCAGGATACCTATAAGAACATGGAGCTATGAACAGCTTGCGATTGTATCCTCAGTAACTACAGAAGTTCCGCTAGATAAGACAGCTTTTCAAATATTTACTGATACAGGCCCGATTGCTTTGTTGCCATTAATGGTTGGAGAAAATGTTGCCTCATTAATCTGGTCTACTGACGAAGCTTATGGAAAGAAACTCCTCGAATTAGATAATGATGAATTATGTAAAGAATTAAGATTAAAAACAGAGGGCAAATTTGGTGATATTTCTTTTAATGAAACGATCAATTCATTCCCATTGCATCAACTACATGCTAAAAAATTCTATAAAGGTAGAGCGGTCTTGATAGGTGATTCAGCTCATACGATCCATCCCTTGGCAGGTCAGGGTTTAAATTTGGGGATTGCAGATGCACAAGTGATCACTGAATTAGTCATATCAGCTAATAGGTCTGGCAAGATTTTATATGATGAGGAGATGCTTAGATCTTATAGCAGAAGAAGGGAACCTGAAAGTTATAAGATGATAGCTCTGATGGAAGCCTTTAAGAGAGGTTTTGGATCTGAAAATCTCTTAGTAAAGCTGGGAAGAAGTTTTGCTTTTGATTTTGCTAATAAAACTAAGCCACTGAAACAGCGTTTAATAAAGGAAGCTGCAGGAATTATTTAATTTTTGCTTCTGTATAAATAACGTGTTTTCTGATGACTGGATCGAATTTTTTAATTTCCATTTTGTCAGGCATTGCAGACTTGTTCTTGTCAGTCGTATAAAAGTGGCCTGTACCAGCAGAGGATACTAATCTAATTTTTTCTCTCATATTTTTTCTCCTCTAGCTCTTATCTTAGCAAGCACAGTATCAATACCATTTTTATCGATGGTTCTTAACCCATTCGCAGAAACTGTAAGGCTTATATATCTATTTTCAGATTCTACCCAAAACCTGTGTTTGTGAAGGTTTGGTTGAAAAGTTCTCTTATTTCTATTTTTCGCAAACGAGACATTATTTCCCGCTTGAGGTCTTTTTCCTGTTACTTGGCAAACTTTAGACATAATTTATTAAAAAATTCATTTATAGAGCCGCGTTTTATACCAGAAGCATTGACAGCAAGCAAGAATAAGCCGCTATAATCTGTTTTACATAGAGATAAATATTGAAATCATTAGCAAATAAAAATATTTTATTAGGCGTTACTGGTGGCATTGCTGCTTACAAATCTGCTGAAATTGTGAGGCATCTTAAGAAGTCTGGCGCATCAGTTAGGGTTGTAATGACTAAGTCTGCTGAAGAATTTATAACTCCTCTCACTTTACAAGCCTTATCAGGAAATAGAGTGTCTACTGAACTACTAGATACTGAATCTGAAGCGGCTATGGGACACATTGAGTTAGCAAAGTGGGCAGATGGAATACTAATTGCACCTGCAACTGCAAATACTATAGCTAGACTATCTTCCGGAAGGGGTGATGATCTCTTATCAACTATTACACTTGCTTTTGATGGTCCAATATCTCTCGCTCCGGCCATGAACCAAGCGATGTGGAGAGATAATAGAACTCAAGATAATTTAAATAAGTTACTTACCCAAGATTTTGGTATCTGTGGACCTGGTTCTGGTGAGCAAGCATGTGGAGACACTGGTCTTGGACGAATGCTAGAACCACTAGAAATATTAGAGATATTTTCATCTTCTTTTGATAAGGGAGTCCTGTCTGGTAAAAATGTCCTTATTACGGCTGGGCCCACTCAAGAGCCAATTGATCCTGTAAGGTTTATCACAAACAGGAGTTCTGGGAAGATGGGATATAGTCTTGCTCATGCTGCAATTGAACAGGGTGCAAAAGTTACTTTGATCAGCGGTCCAGTAAATATAGAGCCACCATCGAACTGTAATGTTATTGCAATTAACACTGCAAAAGAAATGTCGGATGCTGTGAAACATCATATTAAAGAGATGGATGTCTATATCGGAACAGCAGCTGTTTCGGATTATAGTCCTGCTGAAGTTAAAGATTCCAAAATAAAGAAAGCTGGAGATAATTCATCAATGATATTGGAGTTAAAAGAAAACGAAGATATTTTAAAGTTTGTAAGCGAGTTAGAGGATAGACCATATGTTGTAGGTTTTGCAGCTGAAACAGACAAACTTATAGAAAATGCTGAGAATAAACTTAAACATAAAAAACTGGACCTGATTGTGGCCAATGATGTGTCAGATAAATCTATAGGATTTGATTCAGAAGAGAATGAAGTTACTCTCATAACAAAAGAAGAGAAGCAACTTCTCAAAAAACAAAATAAAAAAAAGATTTCAAAAAAAATAATCGAGTTCATATCGGGGAGAATCAATGAGCAAAATAACTAAACCAGAGAAGGTAGGATTCTCAAAAGAAAAACTAGAGCATATTGGAGAATCTATGCGTTCTCTTATTGAGGCTAAAAAAATTCCAGGCACTGTTACTTTGGTGGCTAGGAGAGGAGAGGTTGTTCATTTTGAAGCGAATGGCATGAGAGATATAGAGAGAAATTTACCTATGGAAACTGACACAATCCATAGAATTTATTCTCAATCTAAACCCGTAACGGGAGCTGCTTTAATGATGCTTTTTGAAGAAGGAAAGTTTCTTATGACCGATCCTATTGCTAAATATTTTCCTGAGTTCGGTGAAATGAAAGTTCATTTGAGTGGAGAGGGAGAAAATATGCAAACAGAAGCAGCATCTTCTCCTATAACTATCCAGCAACTTGCCTCCCACACCTCGGGATTGTCTTATTCCTTTATGCCGGGTCCAGTAGGCTCAATGTATGTCTCAGAAGAAATGGAAAGGGGTCTCGGTAATGTGCCTAGTGCAGGTGGTATCTTTTTCACAAGCGGAACCAAGCCAGCTTTTAATAGCTTAAGAGAGTGGGTTAGGGCGTTAGCTGAACTTCCTCTCGTTGCTCAACCTGGAACTATCTGGAATTACAGTGTCGGGATGGATGTGATGGGTGCATTAATTGAAGAACTTTCTGGACAGTCATTTGGAGAATTTTTAGAAGAAAGAATTTTTGGCCCTCTAGGTATGGAGGATACAGGTTTTATGGTTCCCGAAGAAAAGCTTGAGAGGTTTGCAGCTAACTATGGCCCAGTTCCAGGAAATATGATGTTGATGGACGATCCAAAAGAGTCAGGTTACAGAACTCCTCCTCAACTTGAATCTGGTGGCGGAGGTCTAGTCAGTACAGTAGGAGATTATCTAAAATTTGCACAGATGTTACTGAATAAAGGTGAGTACGAAGGTAAAAGATACCTAGGTAAGAAGACTGTTGAATTTATGACGGCTAATCATATGGGAGATGAGGGCGCAGATGAGGGTTTAACAAATTTATTCAATATGCTAGGAAATGCCTATAAAGTTAGAGGTATGGGGTTTGGTGTTACCGGATCGGTAGTCGTCAATCCTGCCCTAGCTGGTTTACCTGTTTCAGAGGGTGTTTATAGTTGGGGTGGTGCAGCAAGTACACATTTTTGGATAGACCACAAAGAAGATCTCATTGGAATTGTTCATACGCAACTATTACCCGATGGAACTTATCCCGTAAGAGAACTAATGCAACTAGCTACTTATCAAGCAATTATTGATTAAAATTTATGTATAAAAAAAGACGCTTTATGCGTCTTTATTTTAAAAGTTTGTTTATTTGTCTTCTGATGGATCTTCCTGATTAGGAGATTCTTCAACAGGGGTTTCTTCGCTTTGTGCTTCTTCAACAACTGGTTCTTCAGTAACAACCTCTTCTTTAACAGCTTCCTCAACTACTGACTCTTCAACCGGTGCTTCATCCGCAACTGCTTCAGCTGCTGGAGGAGTTTTAGTCTTGTTTCCAAAACGTTTTCTAAATTTATCAACCCTACCGCCGGTATCTACAAGTTTTTGTTTACCAGTATAAAAAGGATGTGAGGCAGACGAGATATCCAGTACACAATAAGGATATGTTTTTCCTTCATATTCTTTGGTCTGATCTGTGCTTAAAGTAGAGCGTACAAGGTAGTATTCATCAACACTTGTGTCATGAAATAGTACTTCTCTATATTCTGGGTGAATGTCTTTTTTCATTTATAAATCTTGTAAATAAAAATATGGTGGAGCACTATAACAGACAGGCAAAACAAGGCAAATGCATAATTTAAAAAACAATAACTGATAATTAGTTCATGAGCTCAGATTTAGTTGAAGTTCTCATACCTATTCCTTTGATGGAGAAATTTTCGTACCTACCTCCAAAAAGTAATTCAAATTTACTAAGACAAGGTTCAAGAGTTTTGGTACCTTTTGGAAAAAGAACAATGGTTGGAGTCGTCTGGAGTTTTTCTGAAAGAGATAAATCTTCAAATAGGAAATATAAATATATCAAAGAAGTTCTTGATGAGGTTCCCTTGTTAGATTCTAATTCAATCAACCTAGCCGAGTGGTCGTCACGTTATTATCATTATCCACTTGGAGAAATCATTTCTTATTTCTTTCCTCCCTCTTTAAGAAAAGGAAAGGAAGCAAAATTTAGAGAGAGTAAATATTTAGAATTAACTTCCAAAGGTTCTTTTTTGGAAGAAGAGACCCTCACAAGAGCACCGAGTCAACAGAAACTTATTTCCATACTGAAAGAGAAGAAAGAAATGACATTAAAATCTGCTCAGGCTTTTGGGATAGGTAATGCTGCAGTAAATGGTCTAATCGAAAAAGGATTTGTAAATAGGTTTTCGAGGGAGTTATCTCCTTATAAGAAATTAGAAAACAAAAAGTTGTCTTCACCTAAGCAACTTAACCAGGAGCAAAATAAAGCAGTTAAAGCCATTAGAAACGCTAAGGATAAAAATATCATGTTTTTATTAGATGGCATTACAGGAAGTGGAAAAACTGAAGTTTACTTACAAGCAATCCAGGAGATCGTTAATGAAGGTAAACAGGCATTAATACTCATCCCAGAAATAGGACTCGCCCCTCAAGCTGAAGAACGATTTCGAGAATATTTTGGAGATAGAGTAATGTCTTTTCATTCCGCTAAAAACGAGCGAGAAAAAGTTGATGCATGGTTGGGAGCATCTAGAGGTCTGGTTGATATAATCATTGGTACTCGTTCGAGTGTATTTTTGCCAATGAAAAATCTCGGCATCATCGTTGTAGATGAAGAGCATGATCTATCATTTAAACAGATGGAGAAATTTCGTTACTCAGCAAGAGACATGGCTCTATATAGAGCTAAACTCGAAAAGATACCGGTTGTACTAGCATCTGCCACACCATCTTTGGAGACCCTAAAAAACGTAAAAGAAGAAAAGTACAAAGTATTGAAACTGAACAAAAGAGCAACTGGAGCAAACTTACCTACATATCATGCTGTAGATTTAAAAGGCAAAGAGTTACATGAAGGATTAAGTAAAGAGCTTCTAGAGGCCACTCAAACTGAACTTGATAAAGGCAATCAAGTATTGATATTTTTGAATAGAAGAGGGTACGCACCTTCAATGATTTGTAAGGTTTGTGGCTGGATTTCAAATTGCGACAGATGTGATGCACTTATGACAGTTCATAAGAATCCACTTAAATTACATTGTCACCACTGCGAAGCGCAGAAGCCTTACCCAAGTAAGTGCCCGTCTTGTGGTTCTGATGATTTCCTTACATATGGTTTTGGTACAGAGAGAGTTGAAGAGTTTTTAAGAGGTCACTTTCCCGATACAAAGACACTAAGAATAGATAGTGACTCAACAAGAAAGAAAGAAAGTCTTAATGAATATTTTGATGAAATTAAAAAAGGAGAGCCTATTATTTTGTTGGGTACACAACTTCTAGCAAAAGGTCATCATTTTCCCAATGTAACATTAGTCGGAATAATCGATGCGGACTCAGGTCTATTTAGTGCAGACTTCAGAGGTAGTGAAAGAGTTGCCCAGCTTATGACACAAGTAGCTGGTAGGGCAGGAAGAGATAAAAAACCGGGAAGAGTAATTTTGCAATCTTATTGCCTTGATCATCCTCAAATAGAGGAAATTATCACCGGTAGTTATGAAAAGTTTGCACAAAAATTATTAGAGGAAAGAAAAAGTTACAAGATCCCTCCATTTTCATTTCAAGCTAAAATTTTTGCAGAATCACCAAAAAGCTTAGTCAGTAGAGATTTCATTTTAAAATTGTTGAATCAATCAACAATAGAGAAACAGATAAGTTCGAACGTTCGTATCGTAGGTCCTTTGCCATCCATCATGGAGAAAAAATCTGGCGTTTATAGATGGGAGTTAAGTATTTTTTCAAGCAGCAGATCAAACTTACATAAATTTTTAGATGTTATGCAGTCTAGGCTTTATGAACCTAAATTAACAAAGCAAGTTAGGTGGTCTATTGATGTAGATCCGCTATCATCAATTTAATTTCAATCCCGTAATTTCTTCGCTTATATCCCAAAGTCTGGCGGCTTGCTTCGGATCTTTTGCTGCCTCTGAAATTTTTTCTATTTTACAATCAACGAAATATTCTCCGGTTGTATCTTTGACTTCAGAAGAGCAGCATAAGAAGATCGAAGTTTCTGCCCCTTTATCTGTCTTTCTTGCAAAAGGTCTCGCTAAGAACATGAGAAAAGGCCATAGCCCCTGATTATTGTTAGATCCTATACCTGTGCTTACAAAGCCTGGATGCAAGCAATTAACAGTTACACCAAAACTTGAAAGTTTTTCAGAAAGAGATTTCGTAAATAATATATTTGCAAGCTTGGATTGCCCATAAACTTGCATGGGTCTGAAGTTTTTTTCTGACTGTAAATCTTCAAAATTCATATCTTTGACGAATTGATGAGCACCAGACGCAACATTTACAACTCTAGATCCGCTTGTATTCTTAAGCTTTTCAGCCAATAACAGAGTAAAGGAAAAGTATGCTAAATGATTAACTGAAAAAACTTCCTCGAGGCCATCAATGGTTTCTTTTCTTTCTCTATTCATAATGCCGGCGTTATTGAGCAGAATATCTAGAGGTTTCTCCATGGACAAAAATGTCTCAGCTGCCTGTTTGACATCTGCTTGGGAAGATAGATCAGCTACTATCATGGTTGCCTCCCTTCCCGACTCCTTTAGAAGTTGTTCTTTTAACCGGTTACCTTTTTCTGGGTTTCTAGCAATAAATATTATTTCAGCTCCCATCTTATTAAGTTCTTTTGCTGACTCCTCACCGATTCCATTTGTTGCACCAGTTATTAAACAAACTTTATTTTCTAGGTTCTCATTCATTGTCATTGCCTTTAATTCTTCTACGTATTAGATTAGTTCTATGAGTTTATACGAAAAATATGTGCTGCCAAAATTTCTAAATTGTGCCTGCGGATCTAAACCGGTTTCTTACCAAAGAAAAAAAGTTGTTCCTCATGCCGAGGGGAAGGTCTTAGAGATAGGAATTGGATCTGGTCTCAATTTACCTTTTTATGATAAATCTAAAATTGAAGAATTATGGGGGTTAGATCCCTCTGAAGAACTCAGTAAAATGGCGAAAGAAGTTGCTATACAAGAAGAGATAGATGTTAAATTTGTTTCTTCAGGGGCGGAAGAAATACCATTACCAGATAACTATTTTGATACCGTATTAGTGACTTACACGATGTGCACTATTCCAGAAGTACATAGAGCCAATACTGAAATCAAAAGAGTGCTTAAGAATGAAGGCAAAATGATTTTTTGTGAACATGGCGAAGCTCCAGATGAGAATATAAAGAAATGGCAAAAAAGAATTAATCCATTCTGGGGACTAATTGCGGGTGGATGTAATATCGATCGAAAGATTCCAGATCTAATCCAAGAATCAGGCTTTGACATAATTGAGATGGAGGAAATGTATATCCCAAGTACTCCTAAGATTGCTGGATATAATTATTGGGGATATGCAGTAAGTAAATAATGAGATTAGGGTGGATACTTGTAAGTATTTTCTTTTTAGTCGTCTTAATCCAATCAAAAAATATATTAACCTTTGTTGGTATTGAACTAGGTGTTTATTTTTCATTCAAAGAGCAAGATAAGAACTCAAATGGATCTATAGAACGAGAAGAATGGGTTAAGGGGATATTTTCTCTAGTTGACTCTAATCGTAATAACTCAATTAGTAAGAGTGAACTTAGAGATTTTATAAGAGATTATTCTAAAGAGTTTTCTTGGGTAAATGAAGTTAATGAGAAGTTTGATTTACCGGAAAAGTTAAAAAAAGGGACTTTTAGAAGCGCTTCAATGAGTACTCCTGTCGGTTATTACATTTATATTCCCGATGAATACTTTGAAGATTCTAAAAGAAGATTTAGATCGGTCTATTATCTGCACGGTGGTAGACCAGGAAATGAGGCTAGATCGGTATTCATCTCAAATTATTTGGAAGTTATTATGTCCAAAAATACTATCGATCCTGCTTTATATGTCTTTGTAAACGGAGGAGAATTAAGCCATTACAACTCAATAGAGAAGAATTCTTTTGGAGAGGATATTTTTATTAATGAACTTATTCCTCATATTGATAAAAATTATAGAACTATCTCTAAAAGGAGCGCGCGCGGTCTTGAAGGTTTTTCCCAAGGAGGAAGGGGAGCTACTCGTTATATGTTCAAGTATCCAGAACTTTTTAGTACCGTTGCAGCTGGAGGCGCTTCTTATATGATGGAAAAGCTAATTCAAGGCAATAATGGTATTGAAGATGATCCACGAGATAACGATGAAGCAATTTATTACGTTGGGGAAGGGAATGATGCTTGGTCTCTTGCAAAGGCACATAAGCATTCTGGGAAAAGTACGCCTAAACTTCTACTTTGGTCAGGAAAAGATGATATGAATTTTAAAAGCATAGAGGAATATAGTGCATATCTGGATAAATTACTCTTGGAACACGATTTTTTGGCCATCGAAGGAATAGATCATAATCCTTTCTTATTTTATGAAAAGGCAGGTGAAGAATTAATGCGATTTCATCAGGAAAATTAAATGAAAATTAAATTTTTATTACTTTTGATGTTGTGCTCATTAAATATGATGAGTGAGCATAGGACTGTGATTCATGACGGATTAGAAAGAGACTATATTATTCATGTTCCCTCAAATATAAATCAAGATTCTCCATTAGTAATTGTCATACATGGTTATACAAGTAGTGCTGAAACTATTATGACTTATTCAGGCATGAATGATGTAGCTAACAGGGAGGGTTTCATTGCTGTTTATCCTCAAGGAACAGTTGGTAGTGATGGTAATACATTCTTTAATGTCGGCTATGATTTTCACTCTGACTCAACTGTAGATGATGTCTCATACATTAGATATCTGGTTAATTCCCTTTCTAAAGAATTCAATCTTAAAAGGCAAAAGGCTTTTGCAGCTGGAATGTCTAACGGAGGTGATATGGCATACTTATTGGCCTGCACATCTTCTGATCTATTTGAAGCTGTATCTTCAGTCACGGGAGTCATAATGAAACAAACAATGGATAACTGTGAGATGGATAATCCAGTACCGATATTTGAAATTCATGGCACTGCTGATGACATTTCTTTTTTTGAAGGTGATCTAAATAATATTAGTGGTTGGGGGGCATACTATGGCTTACCAGAAACCATAAACTTTTTTGTTGAAAAATATCAATTGGACAAGAAATCTGAACAACTAATATTAAGTAAAGATGAAGGAGCAGCCAATGATGTGTTTTTTGAAAGATATTGGACTGAAGGTGTTGAAACTGAAATATGGATGTACAGGATAGAAGGTGGTGGACATATTTGGCCAGGAGCAGGATTAAAACTATCTTGGTGGAGTAATCCAATTCTCCGGTATTATTTCGGTTCTGGAGAAAACGAAATAATTGCTTCTGAGGCGGTATGGAAGTTTTTTAGGAAATATCTTTAATTTGTCTGATCCTCTTCTTCCCATTCAAACTTAGGTAGTGTGTGAATAGCATCTGAAAGTTTTTGAGCCCATGTATCTGACATTTCTTTAAAATAGGGTGACTTTAGTTTATACCTTCCTTGATAGTCTAAATGCATTTGATCTTTTTTATAAACTACAAAATCTATTGGTGGTCCTACCGTAAGATCACTTCTCATAGTTGAATCTAGAGAAAGAAGGGCGACTCTAGCTGAATCTCCAATAGGAGTGTTCTTATTGATCATCCTATCTAGGATGGGTTTTCCATACTTTGTCTCGCCTATTTGAAGATAGGGCTGTTCATTGGAGACATAAATGAAATTACCTTCAGGATAAATTAGCAATAAATTAGGCTCTTGATCTTTAATCTGACCTCCTAAAATAAAAAATGATCCCATCAAAGAAGATTGATTCTGCACTTCTAAAGATTGGTTAGAACTAGAAACGCTAAGTCTTCCAATATACTGAGCGACAGCCTCAATGTCCTCACATAAATTCAGATTGATGTCAGGATCATTTGAATTGAGATCCTTTTCGAGTTGATGGTAAACCGCCTGCGAAGTTGCAAGATTTCCTGCTGTGAGTATTACAAAGGCTCTGTCACCTACATTGTAGGTAAACATTTTTGAATAGGTGTTTACATTATCCAATCCTGCATTAGTTCTGGAATCGGAAGCAAATACCAATCCTTCATTTACTTTTATTGCTAGACAGTAAGACATATGATTTCTCCAAAAGCATGCAATACTTATGCCAGTTTAATCTTTTTAGAATTTTAAGTCATTTTTTGCATTTAGAGTCTAATAAAAGGGGACTTAACAAAATTCCTTTTTAATTTTTCTATCCTTATCAAACTACAAACAGCACCTAAAAAGTGCATTATTTACGATAAAGAACCAAAATGTTTTGGCTTGCTTGTTGCATGTATTAATGCGTGGCTATTTCATGGAAAAACTATCCAACTGCACCCTTTTTTGATGAATACTTAAATACATCGCAAAGGTTCAGGACTCATACAAAGAAAATAGGTAAATTTCTAGGATCACTAAGTCCAAATGAACTACATGAAATCAATAATGCCACAGAGTCAGCTATTAAATCTATGGGAATTTCCTTTCGCATCTATTCTGAGGAGTATGTTGAAGGACAAGACCGGGCTTGGCCATTAGATTTCATCCCAAGAATTATCAGAAAAAAAGAATGGGATAAAGTAGAGAAAGGTTTAGGGCAAAGAGTTAAAGCCTTAAATCTTTTTATAGAAGATTGCTATAACGATCAAAAATTTCTAAAAGAAAGCGACATGGATGAATCTCTCATAACTGAATCTCCTGCATTTAAAGAATACTGCATGGGAATGAAACTTAAACATAGTTCATGGTCTAGTATCTGCGGTTCTGACCTTATCAAAGATAAGGATGGAATTTTCTATGTATTAGAAGATAACCTCAGAGTGCCATCAGGGGTAAGTTACATGCTCGAGAATAGAACGGTTATGAAAAGAGTTTTTCCAGATCTTTTTCAACATTATGGAGTAATGCCGGTTGGTGCTTATCCAACAAAACTCTATGAGACACTTGTATCTCTGAGTTACTCAAGAAGCCGTCAACCAGAAATGGTTCTCCTTACTCCTGGCATTTACAACTCAGCATATTATGAACACTCATATCTTGCTCAGCAAATGGGCATAGATCTAGTTCAAGGAACAGATTTGGTAGTTTTAAAAGATAACTTCGTTTACAAAAAAACTATAGAAGGTTTAGTAAGGGTTGATGTCATATATAGGAGAATTGATGATGATTTTTTAGATCCCTCGAGAGGAAATAAAGATTCTGTATTGGGCGTTGAAGGCTTAATCGAATCATGGAGAAAAAAACATGTTTCCATAATAAATGCTCCAGGTTGCGGAATAGCAGACGATAAAGCAGTTTACTCTTTCGTGCCTGAAATGATTAAATTTTATTTGAAGGAGGAACCAATTATAGAAAACCTCAAAACATATTTAATGAGTGATAAAGAAAGCTTTGAATTAATAAAAAATAGATTTAAGGAATTTGTAATCAAACCTGTAGCCGAGTCTGGTGGTTATGGTATAGTCATTGGGAAGAGCGCTTCCAAAAAGGAAAAAGAAGAGACACTGAAGTTAATAAGAAAAGATCCACGTAATTACATTGCACAACCGCTTGCGCTGTTATCTACCACCCCAACTTATGATAAAGGTTCAATAGAGCCCAGACACTTAGATTTAAGACCATTTATTTTAACGGGTGAAAAAAGTTATGTGACGGTAGGCGGGTTGACTAGGGTGGCTTTAAAAAAAGGCTCTACTGTGGTCAATTCTTCTCAAGGAGGTGGTAGTAAGGATACATGGATAGTAGATAAATAGACATGTTAAGTAGAGACGCAGAGCACTTATATTGGCTTTCTAGGTATGTTGAAAGAGTTGAAAATACAGCTAGATTGATAAATGTTAATTCTGAGCTGATGTTGGATTTTCCCGGTGACAAAACACTTGGATGGCAATCTATAATCGAGACGCTTGATAATGTTGATATTTACCAAAGAAGGTATATTACTTTTAAAGAAGCTAATGTAATAAATTTCCTATGTTATGAAGAAGCAAATCCTAACTCAATTAAAAATTCTCTTATCAAAGCGGCATATAACGTCAAAGAAACAAGAGACTATCTTCCCCAATCTGCAACAGAGCAAGTTAATAATCTTTTAAATGAATTTAACCGAGGAACTTTGAAAGCAAGAAGAGGACAACCAAAAGATTTGTCTTGAATGGGCAAGCATGCTTAGAAATCTCTCTGCCCAAGGTGCTTATAGAGAAGAGGCAAAAGGTGAAATTGAAAGAGGCAGTGTTCTCAGATTCCTATTTAAAAATAGAGGTTTCCCAAGATCATTGAATACTTGTCTTAGAGAGATCGATAAATGCGTCGCTGTGTTACCAAATAATAGTTTATTGAAAGAAGAAGTTTATAAAGTTATAGAAAGAATTATGTCATCAAGAGTTGAGAGTTATGACGACGATAAGCTTCATGCCTTTTTGGATAATCTTCAAGGTAAGATTTCTAATCTTGACCAAAGAATACATAAAAGCTGGTTTCACCTGCATGCTTAGTCTAAGCAGTTAAAGAAACTAAAACTTCTCTATTCTTTTCTCCTGAAAAAGGTTTCCTACCATGCATCACCCTGTAATTATCAATCAATAAGATGTCCTGATCTTTCCAATTTCTTTGAAGAGTTAATAGCTCTGCTAAGCTAGAAATCATTTGAAGACTTGAGTGACAGATTTCTTCACCATTACCAAACCTTACTGGCGAGATATCATTATCTGTATTTTTTTTCCATCCTAAAGATGCCGCCAGAACTTGATTAAAGAATGATTTATTTCCATTTTTAAGTTCTTTTATAGCTTTTAAAGTTTTTGTTGTAACCGATAAGTTATCGTCTTCAAGCCAATGCCAAGAATATCCAAGTTCTTTTAATTTGAGCTCGGCCTCTTCCTTAAAGCTAACACCTAGAGTTTTTTGCCAACTCCTTCCTTGTCCTGAGAATAATTCGTCTCCATTGGACATGACAGAATTATAAATAACTCCATTTTTTTCAAATTTGGATATTAAATTTGCATCTTCTTTTAGAAGCTCGGCATAAAGATAATCAGACCTGCATAAAGGAGTTTCTCCTCCATACTGAGATGCAGATTTGCAAAAAAAGAATATATTTTTAGGATACATGGGAGTTTGTGCCATTTCGTGGTGGAGAAATATTTCAATCTCACTCGGCGCTTCATTTGCTGTAAAAACTTTATTAGTTTTATTTATTCTAACTGCATTCGATAGAGATTCTTCATAAGTGAACGTATCGTATTTGAAAGCAGAAACAAAGAGATCAAAATCCTCAGCACTTTTTACCGGAAGGTGACGAAAGAGAACTGCTCCATATTCATCAAGTTGAGATTCAATAGAAACCTTATTTTCATGTATCCATTTCACAGCAGAAGACATTGTTATCAATTCTGTATCTTCTTGTATTTCTTTTAAGAAATCTTTTTTATTCATAAATTGGAAAGAAAGTATTGAAAGCATCCTCACAAAATATGCCTGGATCGTTATATCTTTTATTTACATTGAGGGCTGATATTTTATCTATGATGGATTGTTGTAGTTTTATCCTGGAAGCGGCTAAATTTTCTTTCATACGTATTTCATTAGTGCTTTTAACTACAATTGAAGTACCTCTATTCAGGGCCCATCCCAAAATTAATTGAGCTGGCGTTATACCGATATCTTTAGAAATAGACTGTACAATTTTATTCTTTAAAATTGATTCACTCTCTTCAGCGCCACCCAGTTCCTCATAGGATATAGATCCTAAAGGAGAAAAAGCTGTGACTTCTAACCCGTAGTCTTTAGCTAATCGTATAAGTTTTTCTTGAGTAAGATACGGATGGGATTCTATTTGCAGAATTTCTGGTTTAGTTTCACAGTAGTTCATAAGATCATGCAGTAAACCAGAAGAGTAATTACAAACACCTATATGCTTGGTCAAATTATCTTCTTTTAATGATTCCATGGCGTGCCAAGTTTCAGATAGCGGAACTCTAGATGAAATCATTTTAGGCTCATGGCTATCAGGATCATTGAACCATTCGGGTGGATATCTATTCTCGAAAGGTACAAACTTCAAAGAAATAGGAAAATGAATCATATACAGATCAAGATAATCTAATTGAAGATCTTGCAGCGTTTTTTCTAGAGCCGGTTGTACATGATCGGGATGGTGATAGGTATTCCATAGCTTAGATGTTATCCATAGCTCGTCTCTCGTACACAAACCTTTTTCTAAAGCTGCCTTAATTCCTTGGCCAACCTCCTTTTCATTACCATAGTCAGAAGCTGAATCTAAGTGCCTGTAACCTAATTCTATTGCTTTATAAACTGCAGTAGAACATACATCTTTTGGAACTTTCCAAAGCCCAAAGCCTACTTTTGGCATGTCTTTTATTGATTCGTAATTCATATTTTAATTTAAGAAATTTTCCAAGAAAACGGGACTGCCTGTTTGAATGGATTCTTGCGCAGCTAACCCAAGAATAATCGAATCAAGACCTTTTTGGCAATCTACAAGTGGTTTCTTTTTATTTTTAATACAATCTATTAACTCCAAATGTTCGATATAACTAGCACCATGATGAAAACCTACTTCTTTCACTCTAGGATCATCTTTAACTAATATGGTCTCAAGTGAATAATTTTTCCTATTGGTCAATAATAGTTCATTGCCAGGAATATATGTTTCTAACTTACCTTGATCTCCAGTAAGTACAATCTCTTGTTCATATTTTCCCGCTTCTGCAAACATACACAAATCAAGCATAGCTCTTTGTCCATCCTGATAGTCTATGATCACAAAAGAATTATCAATTATGTCCGGAGTTTTTCCATCATATTTTTCATCCAAATGGTTTACATCTTGACCTCCAGAAGCATAAACTTTTATAGGTTTACTCGGGACTATTAGATTCATCAAATCAAAGAAATGACAACATTTTTCAACTAGTGTCCCACCAGTATTTTCATTAAAACGATTCCAATTACCAACTTTTTTTAGAAATGGAAATCTATGCTCTCTAATTGATAGCATTCTTATGTCACCTATCTTTTCTATATGATTAATCAAAGATTGAATAGGCGACATAAATCTATATTCAAGGCCAATCCAAACCAAACCCTTGTGTTCTTTACTTTTCCTCAGAACTTCTAAGCCGTCTGAAAGGTTTGTGCACATGGGTTTTTCAAGTAATACATGTTTATCTGTTTTGAACAGCTCTCTCATGACCTCAATATGAGTAAAGTTTGGACTAGCGATCACAATGACATCAATATCTTTTTGAACCAAGAGCTCTTTATAGTCTTCATATAACCTAATTTTGAATTTATCTTCACAAGCCTTACGGGCCCATTTCCTAGATTTCTCATTAGGATCGGCAATAGCAACTATGCTTACATCAGGTATTTTTTTGAGATTACGGATGTGTTCGCAACCCATCATCCCAGTGCCTATGACTCCATAATTTAATTTCATAAATATTCGATTCTTCTAAACTTTTATATATTAGGTATCTATACTGAGTGTGCCTCAACCTTAACAGTAAATATAATAAATATCTTTAGTAAATATTGAGCAAATTAGAAAAATTTGAAGTCGATTGTTTGGTCATAGGAGGAGGAGTCTCCGGAATAGCTATCGCAAGAGAGCTTTCTTCAAGATTTGACAATATCTTCCTTATTGAACGGAACCTTCACATAGCACAAGAAACCTCTAGCAGAAACTCCGAAGTCATACATGCTGGTATGTATTATGATTATGGTTCTCTCAAATCAAAACTTTGCTTGAAAGGCAAAGAATTACTTTATAAATATTTGCAGGAGAGGAAGATTGAGTTCAATCGTTGTGGAAAATATATCTTATCTTCAAATGACGAGGAATCAGAAACCTTAAACAGTATTTATGAGAATGGCCTGATTTGTGGGGTAAATGATTTAACTTATGATAATTCTTTAAAATCTAAATATCCTTTCCTGCATTACAAAGAAGCTATATTTTCTCCTTCTACCGGAATTTTTGATAGTCATTCCTTTATTCATTCTTTAAGTAGAGATTTTCAGAGCATGGGTGGGAATATACTGCTAGGCAATGAAACATTAAATGTTGAGCAATCTTCCAAAGGCTATGAAGTTTTTATACAGGATAAAAATACACAAAACCAATTTGTTGTTATTACTAATATTCTTGTAAATTCTGCAGGACTTAATGCAGTTCATATCGCAAATCTTGTTAATGAAGGAAATACTTATCAAGAAGAATTTGTAAAAGGTGAATATTATATTTATCAAGGTAAAGAAAAATTAGAGAATCTGATTTATCCAACTCCATCGGAAAATAGTTTAGGCCTTCACGCAACAATAGACCTTGGCAAAGGTATCAGATTTGGGCCTTCTGCATATGTGGTTAATGAGATTGACTATAGTCTCTCTTCACATCAAAAATCTCGTTTTCTTGAAGCTGTTCAGTCTTATTGGCCCAGCATCCAAGCTGAAGATCTTACACCTGGTTACTCTGGGATAAGACCTAAACTAAAGGGAATAAAAGACTTTATTATAGATTCTGGCATAGTGAGTGATAACCAATATGTAAATGTTCTTGGCTATGCCTCTCCTGGCTTAACTTCATCTTTGGCATTGGGAATTGAAGTATCAAACTTAATAGAATAGTTGTCATCTAAGGCCACTACCAAGTTTTGTATTAGACCATAGGATTTTATTATCCCTAGCGCTCACAAATTGATAATTAGCACTATTATTATTTACTATCATTTTTAGATACCCCGGAGTCTCTATGTTGAATTTACCCGAGTCTACCTCGGCGGGCGAGCCACCGGGTAGAGCGGCAGTAGCGCTTATGAGTTGAAGAGTGTTTTTATGATCACCTTCATCTGCTAATACATGATTATGGCCTGTGATATAAATATCAAAAGTTCCAAAGACATAGTTTTCTAGAAACATTGCTAACTGCGGATTGGCCCGGTCTCTATCACCTGAACTAAATAAAGGATGATGAGCTACTGCGATAGAAAAGTCACACTTTTCTTTCAGTTTATCTACTTCATCTAGCAACCATCTAATCTGACTGCCTCTCTTATAAAAATAATATAGCTTGTCGAAAATAGTCGTATCCAGAACAAAAAAACATGTTCTTCCAAATTTTTTGGTATAGAAATTACTAGGATGATTAATAGATGGATAATTCTTTGCAACTTGAAGATATACATTTGGATCACCCTTATAATCATGGTTACCGACTGCTAAGTAAAAGGGAATTTCAGTTTCTAGAAATGGTTTGAAGGGTGTTAAAAAACTTTCTTGTAGTTCTGGATCATCTAATGATTGGACTCCAAGTTGTGTTATGTCTCCTAGATGCCAGACCATGGAACAATCAGAATTTGCCAAAGCTTTTACAACCATTTTTTGAGTTGGATTTACTTCCCCAGCATCTCCTACAAAACAGTAGATATTCTCTTCTGAGAGAATAGATTTACTTACTATCATTAGAATTAACAATAAGATTATTTTCAAAGATTTACCGTTCATGATATCAATAACTCTCTTCTATCATCTTTCCCATTGTCTTTATATGAAATTTGAACATTAAAATCGGCAGAGGGAAGAGTTCCTTTACCATTTTTAGGCCACTCAAAGATTGAGACTGATTTAAGCTCTTTAAGGTATTCTTCTATGCCAATTTCTTCTAGTTCTATCGGTTCAGAGATTCTATAAAGATCAAAATGAAAAACTCTATATTTTTCTGTTTCGTGTATTTCAACAATATTGTAGGTAGGACTTTTAACCAACTCTTTATAATTAAATCCTTTAAGAATTCCTTTAGTGAAAGTGGTTTTACCTGCTCCCAGTTCGCCTTCTAAAAATATAATTATTGATCTATCAGTTTTAATTTTACTAATTTCTTGTGCTAGCTCCTCTCCGGCTGCGATGGTTTCATTCTCATTTGAGGTAACCATAACTCTAGTCATATTTCAGTAAATATCTTAACTCTTCAATCACATCACTTGGCGTCAGTCCAACTTCACCCAAATCAAATGAAGCTTGATCAGCTGCTTTGGCATGCAAGTCTACGCCTACTTCACAGGCTTCCTTTGGTGTTAGTCCTTGGGCTAACATTCCTGCAATGATACCCGTTAAGACGTCACCCATACCTCCAGATGCCATTCCTGGATTACCAGCATTGCAGACTCCCCATTGCTGAATCCCATTTTTTTTGTGACATATGACAGTTCCTGATCCTTTCAATACGACGGTTGCATCGAATTTTTTTTGAATCTTTGCTGAATAAGCAAATCTATCTGATTCAATAGTTTCTACATTTGTATTCAATAATGTAGCAGCCTCTCCAGGATGAGGGGTTAAGACCAAACGCCTTGGTAATTTACTAGATAGTTTTAATTTGGGTAAAAGATTTAGTGCATCGGCATCCATAATGACTATAACATCTCTTTTTTCAGCTTCCCAAAAAACTCTTTGTATCATTTGTTCTGACCAAGCTGTCTGCCCGAGACCTGGACCTATTGCAATTACAGTTGGTTTAATTAGATGCTCTTCTAAATCTTGCCCAGAATCTACTCCTTTCACCATCACTTCAGGGCATGAAACTAAGCTTGCATTAACATGTTCAGGCCTTGTAACTAAACTAGTTAATCCTGCACCTGAATAAACTGCTGCTTTTGAAGCGAGTAGACCAGCTCCACCTAAACCTCTATCCCCGCCTACTACAAGAACATGCCCAAAATTTCCTTTATGGGCATCTTGTTCTCTGTAAACCACCTTATCTAAACTTTCTTCAAAATTAATGATGGAACTTGTGGAAGTTACTTTAGAAAATAATTGTTTTGGTATTTCTAGATCAGAGTACATTACTTCTCCTGACACTTTTTTCCCAATTGAGGTAAAGCAACCTCTTTTTTGAGCAACAAAAGTTATAGTGATGTCTGCATAAACACAAATATCCTCTACTTCCCCTGTATCTGGATTAACACCAGATGCTATATCTAGAGATACAACTGGTAATTTGGTACCCAATCTATTCAAGGCCAATATGGAGTCCTTAATATTCTTTCTTAGATTACCTTTTATGCCAGTTCCAATCAGCGCGTCTACTATGACCGCTTTCCTAGAAACTTTTAACTTTCCAATAGAATTGATAGAGATAATTCTGGCCTTGGACGCCTTCATTTCTTTAAATGCTTTGCTGGACGTTCCCTTAATTTCTTTAGAAGGACAACAAGTAACTATAGTCACATTCAGGCCAAACTCTTTTGCTAAGCTTCCTAAAAGAAAACCATCTCCAGAGTTTTTTCCTTTTGCGCAAAAGATAACCAATTCTTCTAGTGGTCCGAACTCCTTTAAAATTACATCTAATGCAAATTCAGCAGCCCTTTGCATAAGTGAATAACCTGATATTTCTTTTTCTTTTATTGCAAGGTTATCAATTTTTTTTGTTTCTTTGGCGGTATAAAGTTTCATTCCTAGATTAATTCTTTTTTTAATTATAACTCTAAGACATACTTTCCTTCAGCGATTGTAAAAGAAGATATAAACTAGATAATAGATAACAAGGATATAAAAGATATGAGTGATATTGAAATTAAACTTGAACCACAAGATGAATTTAATCATCAACCCGATGAAGCCTCTAATTACAACGAAAGTATGTATTTCAATGTGTTTGACCACAATAAGAAAATGGGTGGCTGGTTTAGACTGGGCAATAGACCTAATGAGGGATATGCAGAGATGACTTGTTGTATATATCTTCCTGATGGAAGAATTGGTTTCATGTTTGGTAGACCTGAAATAACAACAAATGAATTTTTTGACGCGGGTGGCATGAAGTTTGAGGTAATTGATCCCTTCAAGTCATTAAAAGTTCAATATAAAGGGAAGATATTACTATTAGACAATCCTAAAGATATGTTAAACCCTAGCAAAGCATTTAAAGAGAATCCAAGAGTTGAATGTGAAGCTGATATAAATATTAGCGGCATATCCCCTATGTTTGGAGGACAGGCAGTAAGAAAAGATGGAAGGCCTTTAGAGAGGGATCCTGAAAAAAGTTTTTCAAAAGCCCACTATGAACAACATACGTCTGGAAAAGGTGTTATTAAAATAAATGGTGAAGAATGGACTATCGATGGCCTAGGGCTTAGAGATAAAAGCTGGGGTCCTAGATATTGGCAAGCAATTGAATGGTACAGATGGTTAACGATTAATATAAATGACGAGATAGGGTTTATGTTTAGTATTGTTCACCAGAGCGAAGATTCTGAAAGAAGAGGAGGGATTGTTCTTAAAGATGGCAAATATGAGATTGTTAAGGACTGCAAAATAGAGACTGAATATGATGATGATCATTTTCAAAAGACTTTTACGGCTTGGGCAGAAACTGATGAAAGTGAATATGAGGTTGAAGGTAAAGTTATTTCTTTGATTCCCCTCAGAAACAGAAGAAACACTCCTGCAGGAGATAGCCTTGTCACAAGAATTACTGAAGGAATGACTCAGTACACATACAAAGGTATTGTTGGTTATGGTATGTCTGAATATTTAGATCAAGTAATTGATGGTAAGCCTATTGGACCATGAAGATAAGTGTAGTTGACCAATCTCCTATTTTTTCTAATTCAAGTGCAGATCAAGCAATCAAAGACACTAGAGAGTTAGCTAAATATTGTGATTCTTTGGGATTGAACCGATTTTGGTTAGCTGAGCATCACGGGTCTTCTTCATTTGCTGGATGCTCACCTGAGATATTAATACCTAGTTTGGCATCAGAAACAGAATCGATTCGCATAGGCTCAGGAGGGGTTATGCTTATGCACTATAGTCCCTACAAAGTAGCAGAAAATTTTAGACTCTTAGAATCATTATTTCCAAATAGGATTGATTTGGGTCTTGGAAGGGCCCCAGGAAGTGATGCTTATCAGGCTGGTGCGCTTGCTTATGGCTCAAAGACGACTGGACCAGAATTTTTTCCAACAAAGATGAATGATTTAAAGTCCTTTCTAGAGGGAAGTGTTTCATCTACAAAATCTTTTGAGTCAGTTAATGTTACTCCGGGGCTAGGTGAATTGCCCGAAGTTTGGCTATTGGTATCCTCAAGACAGGGGGCAGAATATGCCGCCCATTTTGGTTTACCTATGGCACTGGCGTATTTTATTGATCCTTCATGCATAGACCTCGCAGATGTTTATCGCGATAACTTTCAGCCATCCATTTTTGCAGATAAACCAAAAATAAGTGTGGGCGTATTTTCTATCTGTGCTGACACAGATAAGGAAGCAGAAGAATTATCTTTAAGTGCAGCTGCATGGAGACTTAATTCTCAAAAAGGGATTTTTGGAACATTCCCAACTTTGGAAGAAGCAAAGGACTCTATTAATGGCGATCTTGCGAGAACAAATGATAATAGAACTTTTGTAGGTACCGCACAGACTATAAGAGAGAAGCTTCAACCAATTTTGAACAAAGTTGAACCTGAAGAGCTAAAAATCATCACTATATGTGAACCCTTTTCTGCCAGAGTGAGATCCTATGATCTAATTAAACAATCATTTGCTCTTAACTAACTCAATAAATTTAATATAAATGGAACTATTTAAATCTCGTCTTTTGAGTGAAGGCAGTATTTGGCATATAGGGAGTCTTAGCGCAGTCTATTTATCTCAAGGACTCTCTGGAGGCACTTTATTTGCCTTAACAACATATCTTGTATCTATCGGTGCTTCCGTAAAAGATATCTCATTATTGTTATCTATAACAATGGTTCCGTGGACACTAAAAGTATTTCTTGGGCCAATTATTGATTCATTTACTTTAAGTAGATTCGGTAGAAGAAGATTTTGGATATTGATCAGTCAGGTTGCAATGATGTTAGCTGTCTCACCTTTAATCTTTATTGAGGTGACGCAAGTTAACTTCATCCTTATAAGTTTATTGACGCTTCACAACACGTTTGTAGCAATATCAGATATTGCTATAGATGCCCTTGCTGCAGATAGTTTGCGTAAAGATCAAATGGCTAATGCAAATGGTTTCATGTGGGGGAGCAAGACCTTAGGTAGAGGTTTTGGGATGGCTTTGGCCACTTCTATTTTTTATGGGTATGGAGTTAATGAAGGATTCTTAGTCTTGATTTTATTGATGTCCTTAGCTTTCCTATTTCCGATTTTTTCAAAGGAGCTTTCCCATAAGGCTGGGCAGCAAGAGCAGTCCTATAAAGATCGACTTACACTTAATGAATTACTTAAAGGAGTTAACCAAAGCTTATTAAATAGAAGTGCATTTGCAGCAATAACATTTATGCTTTTCTCAAACATCGGATATGGAATATTTGATGTAATTTACAACGAATTCTATATTAAAGTTCTGGGTTGGACTGGAGAGGATATAGGCTCTTTACGGCCCTATGGCATGTGGTTAGGAGGATTGATAGGTTTATCTGCAGGTTTATTAACTATCTATATTTCAAAAAGATTTCTTCTACTATTTTTTATTACCGGACAAGCTTTTATCTTTCTCGCGGTAAGTAGTTTTAGTGCTGAGACTTCTGATCTGATTTCATCAATAGCTATCATTGGTGTAGATGCAGTTGACGCAGGATGGTCAGTTCTAATATTTTCTATTTTAATGGCACTTTGTACTTCAAATACCAGCGCGACTTTATAGCTTTGCTTTTATAATTGCTGCTTTAACGCTAATTCCTTGTTGGCTTTGTGGTTACTATTTAACTAAGACTTAATCAAATTTTCTTTTATCAAACTTCATCAATAAATTCGGAAGAAATAAGAAGTTAATTATCAATCCACCTACAAAGCAAATAACAGAAAACTTTGCAAAGTCTTGTATGGGTATGAAAGTCACAAGATTTAATACGCTAAATCCTAATGCAAGAACAACGGTCATGATTATTAAAGCAAAACCAACAGTTTCAAAAGAATAGATAACTGACTCTTCCACTGATTTTTTTAACTCTTTTCTTGCAAGTTCATATTTACTGAGGAAGTGAACTGTAAAGTCTACTATCACCCCCAAAGTACTACCCATTCCCACTGCAACCATAAATCCAACTTCCCCTACAAATAGTCCCCATAAGCCAAAACCCATTCCTATCGGAAGAATGTTTGGAAAAATTGATAGTGCGGGCAATAAGTAGGATCTAAAAAATAATCCAATTATTAATGTGATCAACAAAATACCTATAAATAAACCATACAAAAGAGAATTAACGATAGCCTCAGTCATATATGTAAAAATAACTCTAAAGGAACTGGCTTCTGAGATCATATTCTCAAGGTTATTCTGTCGAAGATATCTCAGTACCTCATTATTAAATTCCTTGAACTCATTGGAACTCATATCTTTGAGAGTTGCAGAAATTTTTGTTGATTTTCTATCTTGGCTAATTGAGCTATTCAAATCTAAGCCCATAGGAAGAGACATCTCGTAAAAAAATAAGTATTGTGCTGATAAATCAGCATTTTCAGGTATTCTTTTCCATTCAGGATCATCCCCATGCATACTTTTATTGAGATTTTTCATATTATTAGCTAACGAAGTAACATGATTAACTTGTTCTCTTTCTTCTAGCCATACAGAAAATTTATCTAGAATTTTCAGGAAATCAGGATCTGAAACTTGTCCTTCTTCATTAGTTGCAAGAAAATTGACGGGAAAAGTTACACTCAGTTTTTCATCTAACCACAAAGTGTCCGAAGAAAAAGAAGTAAATCCTTCAGCATACATTTGAGTGGGATTTTCATCTAATTCATTCATAGGTATACAGAGTAAGATCAAAAATGAAATTGAAGTAATAGAGAAAATAAGTTTATTGCCATTTTTGAGAATAAAAGAACCAACAGAGGTAGAGAATCTAGTTTGCTTTGTAACCTTAGAAGCTGTCTTGACTTCAAAGAAAGATACAATAGGTGCTATAAAAAAAATTGTAAAAATAAAAGCAAATCCAATCCCAATAGCTACTGCATTTCCTAAATCTCTTAAAGGAGTGACTTCTATGAAATTTAAGCACAGGAATCCAATACAAGTAGAGATAGTCGTTAGAAACAATGGTTGAATATTCATTTCAAGGCTCTTTTCCATCGACTCTTTTGAAGATATGCCTTTGATCCTATTTTGAAAGTATATTGAAAATAGATGAATACAATCTGCAAGTGCCAGGGTAATTATGAGGATAGGGATTGTTGAAACCATTTGATTAAGAGGATTGCCTAATAACCCGATTGAGCCAAATGTCGCTATCAGACTCATGAGAATAACAATAAAGGTAGCAAGAACAGCCGTATAGCTCCTAATCATCAGAAATACAATAAGAAAGATGAGCAACAACATAAGCGGCATTACTACTGGCATCTCTGCTTTCACAATCCTCGGGCTTATATAGTCCAGGTAAGGATTTCCTAGAAGTCTAATATCTAAATTTTCATTACTCTCTTTTATAGGTTCTATGAAACCCAGAAGGTAATTAATTAACTCACTATTCTGATCTTCTTTGTTAGGTCCTGGAGGATCAACGATGATACTTACCACAGAAGTCTTTTTATCTTCTGAGATAAGGGACTTATAAATTATGTCTTCGCCAGCAACTAAATTCTCTCTTTTTTCAAAGAATTCAATGCTTTTCTTTTCAGCTTCTTCTATGAAAGGTTCTACTATGAGATCATCATTGACCGATTTTACGTATGAATAGTTTGTAAGACTGTCCACTCTGACCGAGTAAGGTATTGTCCATGACTTTTTGGTAAGTTCTTCTATTACTTTTAAACTATCGCCATTAAACAAAGTTCCTTCATTAGAGTGCACTGCAATTATTAAGTTGTCAGTGGGAATGAACATATCATCAATTTCGTTATATCGAATTACGGCAGGATGACCTTCTGGAAAATAGGTTTCTAAATCAGGATTAAATGTTAATTTTGTTAATCCAGTTGCTAGTAAGCAAACCACGATTAATACTAGACCAATAGAGAGATATCTATATTTGATCAATAATTTCGCAAAGTCCTTTTTATCAAAGATTTTCATAATCCTACAAATAATAAATGAATTCTGCTCTCAAAAAGTCATCTTCCATGAATGCTTGAAATAGTTTTTGCTTACCATTATCTTCATCAGTATCATCAAAATAGACTCCTTCCAGCGACAGTAAGCAACACTCTCCAATTCTTCTTGAAGCCTCAAGGAGAAATCCCAACTCTTTTGACCTATCATTGATAATGAATCCGGAAAGAATTTGGGAATCATAGATATCATTAAAACTAAACCTAGTCCCAAGAACAAAAGGGGAACTTTCTAATCTATCATCATGATTGAATTCGACCACCCAACCTAAATCCATTCTTGTTTGAAGAAAACCAACTTGCGTATATTCAAATCCATAAGTTGCAGCAGTGAATCTAGCACCATGTCCGGACCGAGAAATTACTTCACCCTTGATTACGAGACTATCCAAAAGATATTGAATCTCAAGCCCAGTTTGATCTATAACTTCATATAAAGGCACAAGTGCATTAATTTTATTAGGAGACGGCAAAAATCTAGGTTCTCTTGAAGTGCCCGAAAAATGAGAAATTGCTATATCCAAATTATCGTAATAATTAGACCACCTAAAAGC
>LULK01000255.1_pt1 | contig 40988 bp, 42 predicted proteins | sample 728181 | NCBI WGS metagenome assembly LULK01 (sample SAMN03860291, study PRJNA289734) | marine metagenome | biome: seawater column; feature: ocean; material: water; isolation source: Red Sea water column Station 169 - depth 10m | place: Saudi Arabia: Red Sea | collected 2011-10-15 | depth 10 m | reverse complement strand
GACTGAGCATGGCCATTATAAGCACAAAAGAGTTAGATATATATTTTGAAAGGAGTGCACCACGCCCTAATGGACCATTATTGTTTATAGGAGGAACAGGTGGAGACTTACGTAATAAGCCCAATCAGCTTCATTCACCTCTTTCAGAACATTTTGAAATTATTAGTTATGATCAAAGAGGCTTAGGTCAGACATCTAGCCCATCTGGAGCTTATTCAATGCAACAATATGCTGATGATGCTGCTCATCTTCTTGATGTCCTTGAAATAAATACTATTCCAGTTATGGGTGTTTCTTTTGGTGGTATGGTTGCTCAAGAATTTATAAAAAGGCATTCATCTAGAGTAAGTAAACTAGTTTTGGCTTGTACTTCCTCAGGTGGAGAGGGTGGCTCTTCATATCCTTTACACATATTAGAAGAGTTGAATGAAGAGGAGAAACTAGAGAAAAGTATCAAAATTAATGACCTAAGGATTACTGATGAATGGATAGAGCAAAATAAGGATTTATGGCGATCTATAAAAGAACAGGCAAAAAACAGGAACGCATTTAAACCAAAGCCAAGAAACCTCCTTAAGCAACTCTTGGCAAGAAAGGACCATAATACTTACTTTGATTTAGATCATATAAATATTCCCACTTTTTTACTCGGAGGTAAATATGACGGTATAGCTCCTATGTTAAACATGGAGAAGATGCATCAAAAAATTCGTAACAGTAAGTTAGAGTTCTATGAAGGGGGTCATTTATTTCTAATGCAGGATACCAATGCCTTCCAGGACATAATTAAGTGGCTGACTCATTAAAGCTAATTATCTTACTTGCTGTAGATTCCCAAGAAGACCTAATATCGGAGTCTATATTAGATAAGTCTGGAGGAATGTTATATCGTCTTATTGATTTCCTTACGATTTCACCATCTTCATTTGTATCGACATCAATAATGTTCAGAGCAGCATGATCTTGATCAAATTTTGATGCTAGACTTATATCGATGTCATTTAACCAACACATAATTGCAGCATTAACTGCACCATGCAAAACAATGGCTATTTGACTCCATTCTTCTTTGATAATCTTTTCCAATTGATTAATTACTCTATTATAGAATTCATCAGCCTCTTCAATTCCCCCAATTGCATCTTTTGATTTGGAATTTTCAAATAAATATCCAAATTTTCTTACGTCATTATCTTTAAAAGATTTAGGGTCCCATTGGTATTCTTTCAGCTCTGGATAAGCTTCTATAGATATGTTCCTTCTTTTGGCCATATGAGCACCTGTCTGGATAGTCCTCGGCAGGCCTGAGCTAATTATCCTCTCAAAATCTATATTCTTAGTATTCTCATCTATTAGTTTTGCTTGTAGAAGCCCTAATTCTGTTAAATCAACCTGATTAGGGTCTTTGACGACCTTACCAGATGGCATGTAATTTACTTCGCCATGCCTAAAGAGATAGATACGTTTTCTGTGATGGCCATCTAGTGACATATTTGGTTGCATTATTTTGTTTCCAATAAGTTAATAAATTCTTCAAATGTTTCAAGGCAATTGGAATAGTGCAGTGTTTCCATTGATCTTTGAAATAAATTATAAAAGTTTTCTTTTGCTTTTTTTTGTTTTGGATCTTTATATCCATCTAATGCACCCGCTGCAAAACCTTGATACTGATTCCACATGTTTATAAAGATCAACTTCATATCAAAAAACATATCATCAAATGGATAATCTTTCTCTACTTCAGGCCTCAATCTGCAAAGCTCTTCATAGTAAATTCTTGTAACTTCTTCTAATTTAAATACCATTCCACTTTCTAGAGACCAAGAATTTAACCAAATTTGACAAAATTCATTACTGCAAGGTCCAGCGACCCACATTTGCCAATCAATCAAAGCCATGTTCCCTTTAGATTTTGATTTGAACACATTGTTTCCTCTTGCATCACCATGAGTAATCGTCCTGGGTCTTGATTCCAGCCTTTTTAGCATAGCGTCTTGTATTTTTTTCCCATTTTCAGATGTGAATATTTCAGCTATTTTTTCTATGGTTACTTTTACTTCATCGCCAGCAAGGAGCTCAAAAGGTTCACCATATATTTCTTTCCACTTTATTTTCACTTCATTCCAAGTGGTAGTTCCATTATCCCAATATTCATCATTAAGATTTTGCCAATGTGGTCTGAAAACACCAAGACCTGGCTGGTCTGAGATAGGCTCGTTCCAAGATGCTGCGTGGAATGAAGCAAGATCCAACATATATGTTTTTAGATCTTCAAGGCTCATAGGATTCTCAAATTGTTCATATGCTTCCCAATCCTCACCTGACAAATCCTCTAAAACAATACAAAAATCTTTGCAATCTTTATCATCTTTATCAGTAAAAATTCCGTAGCATTCAGGAACTCTTATAGCCTTCTTTATCCTACTGATTAACTTTGAGTAAAAATATACTTCTTTAGCATATATCTGTGTTGACAGGCTCATATCTACGACTTCCGGAATGTCTTTGGTGCATTTTATAAAACAGCTTGAAATAAGATCAGTTTCATCTTCCTTTTCTAAATATTTAATTTCTTCTACTTTAAACGCATCAGCTAATACGCCGCCATCAATCATACTGGTATCGAGTTTGAATGAGGTAACTTCTTTCCCAAAACAGGCCGAAAGAAATTCTGTTGATACTTCTTCAGGTGATAGTGGAAAGTTTCTTCCTATTGCTGACATTTTTCCCTCCTTGGATTTAAACTAAAATCTATAACTTTGATTGAGCGATAAACTTCTCAAAAGACTCTAAACATCCAGAATAATGCACTGTCTCCATATTTCTTTTCATCATCTCACGCCAATTATCTTTAGATTTTTTAAGTTCTGGATCTTTGTATCCTTCAATAGAACCTAAGGTAAAACCAATATATTGAATCCACATATTAATAAATATGAGTTTCGTATCATCTAGAAGCTGCTCAAAAGGATAAGAATTTTTTATTTCGGAATTACTCCCGGTTAAAGAGTCATAGTAGATGTGAGTAAGTTCATTTAACTTATGAATCATACCACTTTCTAGGGAGTACGAATTAAACCACAACTGGCTAAATTCATTACTCGCCGGACCAGCTGCCCACATTTGCCAATCAATTATCCCTATAGTCCTGCCATCGCTAGATTTAAAGATATTATTTCCTCTTGCATCTCCGTGGGTAATAGTCCTTGGTCTTTTCTGTAATTCTTTAATTAGATTTTCTTGAATTTTTTTCCCATTATCTGAGGTATAGATTGCATTAATCTTGAGAATTGTCTCTTTAACTTCAGAATCCACTAAAGATAATAAATTTTCTCCATACACTTCCTCCCACTTAGGAATTACTTGATCCCATGCTGTACCTTCTTCATCCCAAAAACTATCATTAAGTGATTGCCAGTGGGCCCTATAGTGACCTAAACCAGGCTGATCAGAAACTGGTTCATTCCAACAAGCTGCATGGAATGATCCAAGATCTCTCATTAGCATAGCGGTATCTTCAAAATCCATAGGGTTATCAAACTGATCAAAAGGCATCCAGTTATCTTGATCAAAATCCTCTAGAACTAAACAGAACTCTTTACATTCTTCATCATCTTCATCTTTGAAGATTCCATAACACTCTGGGACTCTAATTACATCTCTTACTTTTTCGATTAGAGTTGAATAGAAATATACTTCTTTTGCATATACTTGGGTTGCGAGGCAGAGTTCGACAACTTCTGGTATTTCTTTTGTACATTTGACAAAGCAGCTTGTAGGGAGATCATTGACCTTATCATATCTAATATTAAAGACTCTAAAAGCATCAGCTAAAACACCTCCAGCTGTCATACTTGTGTCCAGTTCAAAAGATATTACAGATTCACCAAAACACTTTGATAAGAAATCATTAGTTACCTCTTTTGGGTAAAGTGGAAAGTCCCTTGTTTTTGTATTCATCATAATTCCAATTTAGATTTTTTTTATTGAGCCTACCATATTACGATAGGTATTTAGTAGATAATTTTCCCTACTGTTATTATGTGCTCAATCTAGTAAAATAATTCTGCGCCCACTTGTTCAAAGTGGATATCATCATATTACATAGGAATCTTAGATTAGAGGATAACTCAGCCCTTTTCTATGGTTCGTTAAACCAAAATTATAAAATTATTTATGTTTATGATAGTTACTATTGGTCTATTGATGGGAGATCTCCAAGGCAATTTTCATTTTTAATTGATTGCCTTAAAGAAGTTCAATTAAAATTGAAGAAACTCAATTCATCTATTGAGATTTTTGAAGGTTCTTACCAAGATCTCGCCGCGTTCATCGAAAAAAATTATCCACAGTCTAAAATTCATCTAAATCACTCAACTGATACATCGTATTACAGAAATCAAATTAGTAAATTCAAAAATACATTCAAGGGGTCATCAAAACTGCATATATATGAAGATTTTGGAATACAAATCGACAAATTTAACAGAGACAGGTGGTCTTTTGATTGGAATAGGCAAATGAGAAAATGTCGATATGATCAGCCAAAACCAAATCTAAGTAGTAAGCCTACAGATCTCATGAATTTTGATGACTTTTTAGACCTATCTAAAAGTATTATCCAAAAAGGATTCCAGAAAGGTGGTACTAAAGAGGCAAATGCACTACTTAATTCTTTCTTTGAGAGCAGATCTGAAGGGTATTCAAAGAAAATGTCTAGCCCTCATGATGCTGAAGAATCATGCTCAAGACTTTCTCCTCATATTGCATTTGGCTCAATATCTATCAGAGAAATATATCAAAGGCTTGAAGCTAATTATCCTCAATCACATTTTAAGAGAGATCTCTATTCGTTCAGGAAAAGACTATATTGGCATTGTCATTTCATACAAAAATTAGAAACAGAACCCGAGTTGGAATTTAATTCCATGCACAGAATGTGTGACAACCTCAGAGAATCCGAGAATAAAGAATTTATTGATAGATGGATTAATGGTCAAACAGGATTTCCTTTTATGGATGCTTGTATGCTTTATCTCAGAGAAAAGGGTTGGATCAATTTTAGAATGAGAGCGATGATCATGTCATTTGCATCTTATAATTTATGGCAACCATGGCAATCCACATCTCCTTTGCTTGGAGAACTGTTTGTCGACTATGAACCAGGTATACACATTCCCCAAGTACAGATGCAAAGTGGAGTTACTGGAATAAATCTACCTAGAATTTATTCAGTCAATAAACAGAGCTTAGATCAAGATCCCGAAGCAAAGTGGATAAAACAAATAATCCCAAGTCTCAATGATATTGATCCAAAAAAAATACATTCCGCAGATTTACAGACAGCTTACATTTCTCCAGTCGTAGACTTAAAACAATCAGCAAAATATGCAAGAGATACTATTTGGTCAATAAGAAAAGGAGATGAGTTTAAAAAGATTGCTAGATCTGTTTACTATAAACATGGCAGTAGAAAAAGAAGTTAAAAATGAACATTAGAACTAGACAAGTATTAGGATATCTTGGAGTAATTCCCTTTATTTTTTTATCCTTTTATCCGCTCTTCTTAGATTTTCCTGAGGGTTATGTATTCAATCTACTTTTATCATTTTACGGAGGTGTAATACTATCTTTCTTGGGAGGTATGACATGGGGCTGGGAAGGAGAGGATGAAAATAATCTTTCTTTAATAGTGGGCATTCTAGTTTCACTAGCCGGTTTTTTGATAATTGCACTCTCCAATATGTTTCTTTATTACAGTCTATGCCTAAGTCTCCTAACATTTATTTTATTCTATCTATTTGAATTGAGAGTCTCAGAGAAGATGAAGCAAGTGCAATATAGAAACCTAAGAGCAATTTTGACCATATTGGTAACTATTTCTTATATCGTTTGTTTGGCAACTTACACTTGGTAGAAAAAACTATTATTGCCTCCTTAGCTCAGTTGGTAGAGCAGGTGACTCTTAATCACTTGGTCGTAGGTTCGAGTCCTACAGGGGGCACCACAGTGATCATCGGTGTCTAAAAGATTAAAAGCTCTTGATTTAATTTTTTTTGACAGTTTTAATCAGATATCTGATAAATAAAATGCAAAGGAGTGCAATATGAAAGCTTTAATAACAAAAATAGTAGCGACCTTCTTGTTATCCAGTATGTCTTTTTTAAGCTTTAGCTCAGAAAAAGAAGTATTGGACATTATATATAAATGGGCCGCCTTGGAGTCTGACCTTGATGCTCAGTCTGAATTAATAAGGGACGACAGAGTAATGATAACCTCTAAAAGATGGCCAAATCAGGCAGATAATTTAATGGTTCAGAAAGAGAGAAGGGCTGCAAATCTTTCACGAGATCCTGATTTAAAGATAATTGCTACGATATCGTCTCCAGAAGTTAGAATTTATGGTGAGGTAGCTATTGCAGATTTTGTAAGGCGATATGATTTTATTCCAGGTATGGGTGAGATGAGTCCACCAAATTTCACTTACATTACTCTCGTATTAGTTGAAGAAGATGGAAATTGGAAAATAGCACATACACATAATTCATCTATGTAACTTATGTCGTAATAGGCCATACATAATCCAGAGACTTTCAAAAAGAGAAAGTAAAATTATATGTTTACTTTCTCTTTTTCTATTTTGCTGGAAATGAAATCTTGCAACTTCTCTAATTCATCACATGACTTAGGGCACAGAGATTCTAACTTTATTAAATTCTCATTTGCCAATTGAGGCCTATTTGTTACAACATAAAGCTCTCCCTGGTATTCGAGTGCGGCTTTATTTTCGGGATCTAATTCTAAGGCTTTTTCATAATACTTTTCTGCATTAGCATAACTTCCAAGTTTTCTTGAAGAGAAAGCTAGAAGAGTCCATCCGTCAGCATCATCTTTCTTTTTTCTAGTATAGATTCGGAGTACTTTTTGAGCTTTACCATATTGGTTTTTGTCCAGATGTTCTATCGCTTTTGTATAAAGATCTGATGGCTTTTTTTTGTCATATTTTGCTGCTTTTATTGGCATGGCTACTAGTGAAGAAAGTACAAATATAATCAGACCAACTTTTAAAAATTTTTTCATATAATATCTAAGAATATAAATTCAGAAAGGCAAGCAGCGAGATAGACAATTTTAAAGCATTAAAGTTTTTTTAAAAGTTTTAAGTATCTCATGGTTGTATGAAAAACTTAGTCGGGGTGTGTTTATTTTGAAGATAAGCGAACAAATAGAAAAAACCTATAAAGACTTTGAGGTATTTTTTAAAGAGGAGTTAAATCTTGATTTAAAGAAATTAGATATGTCTGAGGTACGCGATAAATTTAAGGAACTTGTTCTCAAAGATGATCCGATCTTTACAGAGGAAAATCAAGTTGAGGATTCTTTTCTGTATATTTATCACTACAGAGAATTACAAGAGATCAAAAGAGTGTCCAACTATTTGTTGGAGTTAAACCAACGAAATTTATATGAAAAATTCATGATGGAGTTTTTTAATGATTCATCACCTTCAGGACTAGAAGAACTCAAGGTTCATCAGATAAATAATGAATCAGACAAGGTTTGGTTTTCCAGAGATGAATCTTCTAAAGACCTCATTAATTCTTGGAGATCGGAAAGGTTTAGTTCTTATTTATAAGTTATTCTTCCGACTGTTTTAATTTCTCTAGACTTATTTTGTCTTTGAGGCTCATTAGATAGGCTGAACCTGCAAGAATAAAAATTGCACCTGCCTCCCACATGACCATAATCGCATCCATTTCTTTCGTTTGCATTATAATCAAACGACAGAGAGCAGTGATTGCAACAATGATTGGAAGAGTAACAGGTATCCTGTTAGTGCTATAGAAAGCCCCAACCATGGCGAGGATTTCTGCATAAATAAAAAGCATGAATAGATCACCTAGTAAGATTTCTCTTTGCAAGATCATCTCATAGAGATACATGGCCGAAGCTATACATGTTGATATTCCAATTAGTGCTAGAAGTAATTTTTCACTTGCTATGGTGGTCCAACTCAAGCCTTTATTCATGCCGGTGTTAAGAAATTTATTAAATCTTTCTTTCATAATTAAACTATAAATACCCAAATGAGATTTGTCAGTAAAACTGATATTGTCAGTAACACACTAATTCGATGAAGAGTAGCAAAAAGTTTATCATTTCCATCATCTCTAGCCCTATTTGTTGCTCCTATCATGGAATTGCAGATTAAACCTGCTAAGAAGGTAAAAACTCCAACGCAATATGCGATTATTAAATTAGAACCCTCTAAAAATGCTAATAAGGTTAATAAAATCCCAGCTAGAGTTATTGACTTAAAAAGTTTTGGAAACAGAGATCTTAATATTACTGGTCTGCTTTCTTCGGGTAAGTCTCGAAAAACTGTAGGTGCAACAAAGGCAGACTGAAATATAATCAAACCACAAACTAAACCTGAAATTAAGATTTGAGCAAACAACATAACTTTTAATTTTTATATATTTTAATAAGGAACATTATAAATTTTTGAGATATTTTTTGATAAATCTTCTTTGTCGAAGAAAGTAGGTTTGTATTCTTCTTGAATATACAAATCCATTTGATCAGCAAAATGAATAGAGCTCTCGTCTTGAGTAGCACTACCATATTGGTGAATGCTTTTAGATTTTTGTTGACCATCCTTATCCCAACTTACATGAATGTAAAGTCCATCTCCTCCCGCAGCTTTTAAATCTCCTGCTTCATCGTTTCTTCCATAAATAGCCCTTAGAACATCGGGACCGCCTTGCACTGACTCTTTTTTACTTCCCCTAACAATAAAATTTCTTTCTGACCAAGGCGGGTCAACTCTTCCGTAAGTTTGCATTAATTCTTTCACGCATTCTCTAAAGGATATTTCAGGATCTTGAGGAATTCTTTGCCCCTGTTCAGAAATCCATTCACTCGACAGTACACATACCCCGAGTGCCGCAGAAGTATTCTTAAAATCTGTTGCCAAGTCCCACTTTTTTAAAATATCTCGCGCATAATTTAGTTCATCAGACTCGAAATCTTTGTTGAATAATTCAGATACGTACTTGTAAGATCTAGATTGCCTTGAGTATTTATTATCAAACTTTATGTCATCAAAATCCTTTTCGTTTAGCTTGTTGTTTTGGCTAAAAAGTTCAATTGATCTGTATGCTCTATTAGTCATCCTAGTTTGTAGACCCAAAGTAGGAGAATAATTTTTTGATAACAAGTTGTCTTTCTCACCCGTTACTTTGAATGGATCTTGATTTGTGCTCGCAATCCATCCTGAGGATGGGTTTTGTAGTTGTGGAATTGACTCAAAATTTACATATTTATCCCAAACAAGATCAGACCTTGAACCATCGATGACATTTTTCCAATCTATTCCCTCTTTCCTAAGCGGTGAGGAAGAATTATGAAGGAAATATATATTATCTTCTCTATCGGCATAAACACCGTTGAAAGATATTATAGATCTCATTTTCATAGCTTCTAGCCAATCTTCAAGAGAATTTGATTTATTCATCGCGTACCATTGATTGACTTGTTTGATATCACTCATTCCCGAAAACCTAAGGGCATAGCTTTTATCAGCTACTTCCAATACAGGGCCATGAACTGAATACTTTGCCTCTCTCTTAACCGTCCATTTGAGAGGTCCAAATAGTTTGATTGGAAGTCTTACCATCTCAATTTTGAAATCTACCCATTCTCCATCAAGTAGGTATTGATTTTCATTTTCTGGATTAACTTCGAGCAAGTAACTATCAGAAAGATCGGGTTTATTGACTGTAAATCCCCAAGCTATATTTTCATTAAACCCTACAAATACAAAAGGTGAGCCAGGAAAAAGGCCACCCATCATATTCCATCCTTCATCACTTCTCACATGCGCTTCATACCAGGCTAAAGGTCCGTCGAGTGGTTGATGCGAATTAATAATAATTCTTGTAGATTGATCATACGTCTTACGAGAGTTGACAGCTAAAACATTAGAACCGGTTACAAATTCTTGATTTCGATACAAGCTTGTATATTCCTCTTTTAGATCGGATTCTCTCTGAAGTTTCTCTATAGAACTTACAACACCAGAAAAGAAAAGATTCTGTATTGAGAACCCTGCCACAATATCTTTTTCTGTAACTGGAAAGAAGTGGTTATAGCCATTACTTGGATTTTTTATCATCCAATAATTTATACCTGCTGCATAAGCTTCAATAACTTTACGAACATCTGCATTTAAATCATTTGTATAGTTTTCATCAATTTGTTCTCTTATCTTAAGAACCTTAATTAGATAATCTTGTATGGCTCCATCAATTCCATCTTTTAGACCCATTTCTGCTCTATACAGATACATATTTTCTGCAATATTTTTAAAGTCATCCTCTGCATGTGCATAAGCTAATCCAAAGGCAGCATCTGCATCAGTCTTACCGTAGACGTGAGGTACCCCCCAAACATCTCTTGTAATTTGTGCTTTATATGAGCTAGATTTTTCAAGGTAGATGCTAATCTGCGAATCATCCATAGACTTACATGAGATAAGCATCACTAAAATGATTAAAGTTAAAGAAATTCTTATCATAATTATCTGCAAATGCATAACAATCTTACAGAATAAGGTCTTATATGAATAAAATATTTTTTTGTTTTTTCCCCACTTAAGTTATATTTTAGATTCATGATTATAAGGAGATAAAATTATGAATATCATAAGAACATTATTTACCGTAATTTCTTTATCATTTATTGCAAGCAATTCATTTGCTTCAAATGAAGATACCGCTAGATCTTGGATAAATGCTGCCTATACTGGAAAAGAGGAGATGATCGCCTCAGTCAGGGATAATATGGCAGAAGATGGTTTGAATTATCCAGGTAGGTTTGTTGGATTTGGATTCAATTGGAATCCAGACTTAGATGAAGGAAAAATGATTGTCCAAAGAGTAATCTCAGGTAGTCCTGCAGAAGGAATTTTAGAGCCAGGCGATGAATTTATTTCTGTAGAAGGTATTGAGGTGAATCAAAAAAATATTGATGATGAGAAATTACCTTTTTCTGGGCTCCCAGGAAAGACAGTAAACGCAGTGATATTACGTAATGGTGAGGAAATGAACATTGCTGTGACCCGAGGGATTGTTAATTCATCCAATACGAAGTCACAAGTTCTAGAAAATTTATCTGGCGCAGATGCAGGAAACTGGACCACCATTGAACATCGTATAAACGAAGTTGCTTCTAATATGAGTGATAATACTGTTTATGTTTGGCACTGGCATAAATCCCTTAATAGGACTTTTGATTTAGAGTTTGAACAAAATGTTGTGACAAGACTTGCTTTTAATGATGAAGGAAAGGTTATAGCTATAGGAGATCTTTCAGAGGAAAGACTTGCGCAAAGTCAATTAGGGTTCTCTCTTACAAGATAATTTAATTCAAATGGCAGTTCATATCATGGGCTGCCATTAATTCTTATATCATGCGCCCGAAGGAGATATTCTTGTTCTACCCTTTATGGTTATGACTTCAACAAGATCACCAACTTCAAATTTATAATCACTAATTTCTTGTACTACAGAAATTGTTCTTCCATCGTCCATATTGATGGTCAGCTGGATTCCTTCAACAGATTGAATATTTTTAGATACATTGCCACCTATGGTAGCTCCTATAGCTCCTCCTAATACAGCTCCTATTTCAGATTCAGGTTTAGAGTCACTTACTTGACTTCCTGCTGCAGCACCTACTAATCCACCTACGATAGTTCCGGACTTTGTCTCTCCTTCTATTGATACTCTTTTTAAAGAGACTACTTCTCCGTAAAGTACATTTGAAATTCTTTGTGAAGAGTCACGATCGTACGTATCAGGTTTTAGAGATGAATTGGCACAACTTGTTAGAAAACAGATATAAGTTATTAGTAGAATAAATTGTTTCATTCTTGTTTAGCTATAAATAGAACTTTCAAATTCTTTAAGGGTATTAAGGCATCCGCCTTCAGAAAAAGGAAGCATTTGCATTAAAATGACTGCGGCAATTTCATTTTTTGGATCAATCCAAAAAAACGAGTTAAATAAGCCAGCCCATCCTGCACTATTCTTCGGTCGCCCGGAATCTATGTCTTCATGATTAATCATGAAACCTGGACTCCAAGATTTGGTGGATGAGGGAAAAAAATCTACATCCTCAGAAAGCATGGGTGCCTGAGAAAGCATTTGTTTCATAACTAACTCTTCATTCAGGCTTTTGAGCATAGACTTATGGGAAGAGATAGAAATTATCTGTCTGTCAGGTCCTTGGCCTGCATTCAGGAAAATCTTAAGAAACTTCGAATAATCTTCAATGCTGGATATAAGGTTTCCTCCACCGGAGTAAAATGAGGATTTTTCAGGAACTTCGAAGGGCATTTCAAAGTATTCATCGTCATTTCTTCCGTAAACTTTAGCTACTCGTGAATGTTTACTTTTATCAAGATCATAAGATGTGCTAGCCATTTCTAATGGCTCAAAAATATTAGTATGCATGTATTCTTGTAGAGAGCATTCACTGATTTTTTCTATCAACACACCCAGCCAATCAATCCCAATACCATATTCCCAGCTTGTACCGGGTTCAAAGATCAGTGGAGCTTTTAGAAACTCATCATTATTTGCGAAGGCACTTTGTAAATCACCTCTCTCGACAAGCTTAGCTATTGATTCGTTCCATATTTCGTAAGCAAAACCAGAGGTATGCGTTAACAGATGTCCGATATTTATATCATTTGATACATCAGATAATATTACATCGCCGTTATCATCAAAGCCTTGAATGACCTTTTTGTCGCTAATTTCTGGAAAAAAATCTTTTAAATTTGTATCTAGGGAAAGAATATCTCTATCTATCAATTGATAAATACACGTTGAGGTTATTGCCTTGGTCATAGAAGCAATTCTAAAAAGCGTATTATCATCCACTGGATTTTTATTCTCTAGATCCTTAAAACCAAAATGACCTTTGTATAGGTCACTGTCCTTACATATAACCGCAGCCGATATAGCGGGGACATTTTGCTTAGCAGCATTCTCTAAAATATTATCTATTTTTGGAGAATCTATTTGCATTTTAGAGACTTGTGAATTTATCTAAGTGGAAATCAGCATTTCCAAATTGAGAGTCAATAACGAGTAATCTTTTAAAGAAATGACCTATCCTTAACTCTTCGGTGACTCCCATACCTCCGTGCAGTTGAACGGCACTTTCTCCTACAAATATTCCAGATTTACCAATCAAATGTTTTAAAGCATGAATAGTTCTTTGAGAAAGAGAAGGATCTTGAACAGTTTCCATGGTGGCACGAAATAATAGAGATTTACACTGTTCATACTCCATAAACATATCTACCATTCGATGTTGAAGTACTTGAAAATCAGATAGTGGATGATCGAACTGTTCTCTCTGCTGAGTGTATTCCACTGTGTCTTTATATAACACTTCCATGGCTCCGACAGCCTCGGCTGCTAAAGCCAAGATAGCATCATTTACCACTGCTTGAAGAATGGAAAACCCTTTATCTTTTTCTCCGATGAGGCATTCTGATGTTACTTGTACATCTTTGAATGAAATTTCAGAAGCCCTAAGACCGTCAACAGTTGGGAAATTCTCTCTGTCTATTCCTTCAGCATCTGCATCTATAAGAAATAAACTGATCCCTTCTTCATCTACCTGACTACCATTTGTTCTGGCAACCACAACGATTTTATCTGCCGATTCTGCATTGAGTACCATAGATTTTTTACCATTGATAATGAAACCATCACCTTCTTTTCTGGCTGAGGTTGCAACATCCTCTATATCAAATCTGCTTTGTTCTTCTGCATAAGCGAGAGTAATTTGTAAACTACCATCTATGAGCTTAGGAATGATTGAGTCTTTAATTTCTTGAGAACCTCCTCTTTTTATAGATCCTCCACCCAAAACTATATTCGCTAAAAAAGGTTCAAGTACCAATCCTTTACCGAATTGTTCCATGAGGACTAACGTATCTATCTGATTGCCACCAAACCCTCCATCCTCTTCACTAAATGCCAATCCGAGCCAGCCTAATTCGGCCATAGATGACCAGTATTCTTTACTAAAGCCAGGATCTTCTGAGCTTATTTTTATTCTATTCGAAAGGTCATAGTTTTCTTGAACAAAACGTTCGACGCTTTGCTGAATCATTTTCTGTTCTTCAGACAGTTCAAAATTCATTTTGAGCTACTTTTTGTTAGACCCAGAACTTTTTTTGCGACAATATCCTTTTGGACTTCGCTTGCTCCGCCATAGATTGTGAAATATCGACTATTTAAATATCCTGCCGTTCCTCCTTTTGCGAAAGAAGGGCCAACACCTTTATCACCCCAAGCAGAAGAGTATATCCCGCTGGCTTCGACGGTAAGTTTCTGAATTCGTTGCTTAATCTCTGTCCCTTTGAGTTTTAAGATCGAGGATTCAGGACCAGGCTCACCACCAGCTGCTGCCGAAGCTAAGCTTCTCAACTCAGTGAACTCCGTGGCTAACAAGTCTATTTCTAACTCACCCACTTTAGATTTATAACTAGAATTATCCATGAGATTTCCGTTACCTCTTTGTATGGATCGAGCATTATCTTTGAGTTGTTCTAGCTCTACTAAAGATTTAGATAACCCTGCCAATCCAGTTCTTTCATGTTCAAGCAGCCCTTTTGCGTAGGTCCAACCCTTACCTTCTTCACCAATTCTATTTTCAACAGGAACTTTTACATCTGTAAAATGAACTGTATTAACAGTATGTGAACCGCCTAATGTGATTATTGGTTTGACCTCTATACCTTCCTGTTTCATGGGAAACAATAAAAAGGTGATTCCTTGCTGTTTAATTCCCGAATCATCTGTTCTGGTAAGACAAAATATCCAATCCGCAACATGAGCCAAGGTTGTCCATATTTTCGAACCATTTACTGTGTAATAAGTTCCATCATCTGACAACACAGCTTTTGTTTTAAGGTTGGCTAAATCTGAACCAGCTCCGGGCTCGGAATAACCCTGGCACCAATTTACCTTTCGATCTCTAATATCGGGCAGGAATCTGTTTTGTTGTTCTTCATTTCCATAATTCATTAATATGGGTGCCAACATACCAAGTCCAAAAGGGAGATCAAAAGGGATATTCGCTTTTGCTGTCTCCTGTTCCCAAATATAATGTTGGGTTGGAGTCCATCCTGGACCGCCAAATTTTTCCGGCCACTTAGGTACATCCCAGCCTCCTTTTTCTCTGGCTTTTTCAAACCAGCCCAACCTCCAGGAGAAATAGTCTTCTCCAGATTTAATTTTATTTTCTTCGAAAAAAGATCTAACTTCGTCCCTAAATGCAAGATCTTCACTGCTTAGATTTATATCCATATTAATTACTGAAATAGTTGAAAATGAGCGTAAATACTAATGTTTTTTGACTTCGAAAGCTAGGAAAATAGCGCTTTTAAAGATATTTTAATATTTTTTTCATTTTCCCATTATGATAAACAAATTATGGAAGAACTATTAGAAAAATTTAATGATGAGTTTCGTGGACCGTCCATGGAATTTTTTAATTTAAAGTATGATTCTATTGAAGATGAGCAAATCTGGTTTTCTTGTGAATTCAATAAAATGTCAGGAAATCCAATGGGTTTCGTTCAGGGTGGAATGATTTCTGCAGCTTTAGATGACGCTACATCTGCAGCAATGATTGTTGCTTATGAAGAAAAAAAGGCCCCTATGAGCACCAATTTAAATATTTCGTTTCATCGACCACTCGCATTAGGAAAAGCAAAAATGAAAGTAAATTTAGTAAAATTAGGAACCAGAAGTGCTACTTCGGAGGGTAGAATATTCAATTTGGAGGGTGAGTTAGTTGCTACACTGATGCATACAGCTCAGCCTGTAGATATTGGATAGAAAGTATAGGAGAGAAATATGAAACCAGTATGTTTAGTCTTTGGAGCAGGAGCGGGAATCGGTGGAACAGTTGCAGCTAAATTTGCTGAAGAAGGCTATCATTCTTTTTTATGCAGACGTTCCGATAAAGAAGGTTTAGATAAATTAATTGGAGATATAGAAGCCTCTGGAGGCTCTGCTTCAGGACAACTCCTTAATGCAATAGAAGAGGATGCAATAGAAGAAGTCATAAACAAGGTCGAATCTGATGTTGGTCCGATTGAGGTAGTTATTTATAACTTAGGAGCCCAAACAGGCATGAAGCTGCTGAGTCAAACAACTTATAAAGAATTTGAATGGGGATGGAAAATGGCAAGCTTTGGTTTGTTTAGAGTTGCTAAGATGCTTTGTCCCTTAATGGTTGACAGGGGAAAAGGTACAATATTAGTGACTTCAGCAACCGCTGCGATGAGAGGAAATGCAACTCAGCATTCTCATGCAGCAGCTATGGCAGCAAGAAGAATGCTTTGTCAGTCCCTAAATGCTGAATTTTCATCTAAAGGAATACACGTTGCACACATTATTGTAGATGGCGCTGTAGATGCTCCAGATACACTTGGTAAGATGTTGGGACCTGAAATGTATCAGCAGCTAAGAGAAACAAAAGGTATGGAACATGACGGATTGCTATTACCCAAGGAAATAGCAAAAACCTATTATCATTTATCTCAACAACATCGATCTGCTTGGACTCATGAATTGGATTTAAGAGCTTTTTCAGATCTAGCGTGGTGGAATCATGCCACTATGCTCGATGATGATAAATAGTAAGACTTAAGTATTTAAGGGAAAATCTGCTTTTTCATCGAAGGCTATTATTTCTTCAAAAGAGTTCATAGCTCTAAGCACATCTAAATCTTGTCTTTGTCCTCCTATAATTTGAAGGGAAGCAGGTAAACCTGAATCCAGCAAAGAGATTGGGATCACCCCAGCAGGATTTCTTGTCATATTGATACCCATTGTAAAATCAACCCAAGATGGAGTTTCATTTCCATTTACAAAACCGTCTCCTTCAAGTTTAGGTGCCTGTCCACAAGTTGCAGGTGTAATAATAAGAGGAGCTTCTTCGAAGAATTTTTCTAACTGATAGCCTAACTTATGACATGAGTCTATTGCAGAAGCATATGAGGCTCCATCCATGTTAGTTCCCATTTCTATAAAGAATCTAAAGCCCAAAATATCATCCAATCATCAACAGGATTTTCGTTCCATATGGTTTCTTTTTCTATTATCTCAACCCCTGCATTGGAAAGTAAATTTATAGCCTCTTCACATTTAGATAGAACTTCTTCATCTACGGTTGAGAAACCCATTGTTGGTGACCATATAGCAGTTTTAGGTACGTCATTAATTAATTCATCTGACCAATTTAAATTATCTGATTCTAAAGAAAAAATATCTGTTGGATCTGGTCCAACAGTTGCGTCTAGAGCTAAAGCATTATCTTGAGTTGTATTAGCCATAGGGCCTTTTACCGTCAAGAGACCTGATCCTGGAGGTGTCTTTCCTCCTATGGGAATCCTTCCTTGAGATGTCTTTATGCCTGATAGTCCGCCCAATGCAGCAGGTATCCTAATAGAGCCACCTCCATCAGATCCTGTTCCAAGAGGAATCATTCCCGAAGCTAATGCCGCTGAAGTTCCTCCAGATGAGCCACCGGCTGAATATAGAAGATTCCATGGATTTTTTGTACTCCCAAAAGGTACATTGTCAGTCTTTCCTTTATGACCAAACTCTGGTGTATTGGTTTTACCAAGGATTACGCACCCTTGATCCCTCATTCTTTGGACTAAAATTGAGTCTTCATTTGCTGGAGCATCACTAATATGCAACTCTGAACCAAAACTAGTTATAAATCCTTTTGCATCCTCTAGATCTTTTACACCAATGGGAATTCCAGCAAGTATTCCGACGTCTTCACCTTTCATGATTGCAGAATCAATTTGTTCTGCTTGCAGAAGTGCATCTTCCGGGTTGACGGAACAAAAAGCATTTATCTCTCCATCGAACTTTTCGATATTATTTAAAGCTGATTGTGTTAACTCTTTAGCAGATATTTTCTTTCTTTGAACATTGCTGACTAACTCTTTCAATGAATAATCTCTAAAGTCCATAGTATTCTCTCCAATAATTGAAATGATGTTATCATTTTTTTTATACTAAAATTTTAAATTAACCATGAATTTCGAACACACACAAAAAACTAAAGATCTGATAGTGCAAGTCTCAAACTTTATCGATCAAAAGATAAAACCTAAAGAGGCAGAGTATACTCAGGCTATGAATTCTTTTAGAGAGTCAGGTAATCCGTGGCAAGTTCCGGAAGTATTATATGATCTCAAAACAGAAGCAAAAGCTGAAGGTTTGTGGAATTTTTCGTTAACGGGTGATGAGGGTTATGGACTAACTAATCTCGAATTCGCACCTCTTGCTGAGATGATGGGAGTTGGGTGGACTTCTGAAGTTTTTAATTCATCTGCACCAGATGCTGGAAATATGGAAGTTCTAGATAAGTATGGTAGTAGTTACCAGAAAGAAAAATGGCTAAAGCCTTTATTAGATGGCCAGATTCGATCAGCGTTTGCCATGACTGAGCCAAATGTGGCCTCTTCAGATGCAACGAACATTGCTAGCACTATATCTAAAGATGGTGATGATTATGTGATCAATGGAGAAAAATGGTGGACTTCTGGGTATGGCAGGCCTGACTGTGAATTTATGATTTTCATGGGAGTTTCAAATCCTGATGCTCCTAAGCATCAAAGACAATCTCAGATAATTATTCCAAAAGACACTCCGGGTATCACTCTGCAAAGAATGTTAACTGTTTACGGTTCAGACCATGCACCTAATGGTCATGCCCATTTAAAATTTGATAATGTGAGGATACCAAAAGAAAATATTATTTTAGGCGAGGGAAGAGGTTTTGAAATTGCTCAAGGCCGTCTCGGCCCTGGCCGTATTCATCATTGCATGAAAATAATTGGTGCTGCTGAACTTGCCCTAGAACTACTTTGTAAAAGGGCCTCAACACGTAAAGCCTTTGGTAAAGCAATCGCAGAATTAGGTGGTAACTTTGATGTTATAGCCAAGTGTCGTAATGAAATTGAGATGTGCAGATTGTTAACCCTTAAGGCAGCCTACATGATGGATACTTTAGGTAACAAGGAAGCTAAAAGCGAAATAGCACAACCGAAAGTTGAAGTACCATCAATGGCAGTTAGAGTAATAGAAAGAGCTGTACAAATTCATGGAGGAGCTGGAGTCTCTCAAGATACTCCTTTAGCTAGTCTTTATAGTTCAATTAGATATCTGCGCATAGGTGATGGGCCGGATGAGGTACACATGAGGACAATTGCTAAAGAGGAACTCAAAAAGTACTTGGACTCAGCTTAGTTTTACTTCTTTTGATTTAGGATATCCGCAATCGTCTTTTTCTTTGATTTTATAGATAGCATTTTCTTAGCGAATCCCATTTCTTTGTCTGCATTGATTTTATTCAATTTGTATTGCTCTGAGTCCTGAGTAGCAATAATAATCCTTCCTGAGTCAGTATCTAAGCGAATGCTATCCGATTTAAACACTTTATTTTTCTTTGATATAACAACAGCCTCAACATCATTATTAAGATCTTCAGGATGACATCCTTCAATCAATTTTTTAAGCTCTTTTAGTTTCATAAAATTATTAAAGGAGAGAGCAGAAATTTGGTATTTTATTTAAAATCTTCTGCGAGACTTTTCACGGTAGATAATGCTATTTCTTTAGTTTTAATATTATATTTAGGATGATTAACGCCGGCGTACATCATTTCTGTACGCTTAAAATCTTCTATCATCTGTTTGCTTAATCTAAAAAATATTTCTTCCTTGATTGAGTCATTACTCCTTTTTTTATCTCCATATATTCTTTTATTTTCACCAATCTGAATCCATATCTTATCAAGCAAATCCAGTATTTCTGGAAAGTCAGAATTCTTATCACCTGAATATTTAACGGTTTCTACTATTCCTATGAGGGCAGTTTGCTCTTCAAATATTGCACTTTCTTTAAAAAGAAGTGAAATTTTGGAGCCTATTGATATAGACCTCACATCACAGTTTTCAAGAGAATTCGACATTCTTTATAGCAGCTAATTTATGAATTAATTTGAAAGGCTTATATATTTTATATTCTTTTTCACGAGAAGACTATTTGAAGATAAGTTTCTGGTTAAGTCTATAAGGCTTTGCTAAAATTAGTCTATTGCAAAGGGGTGGCTTCGGCCTGAGATCATTGAAACTCTTTGAACCTGATCCATACAATAATGGCGGAGGAATTGCATGCTAAAACGTATATTTTTATTTTTTTCAGTTTTCTTTATTCTCTTTCCTGCTCATACTGACGCAATTGATGAGATTGTCGTAAGTGGTGATTGGCGGGACACCAATTTAAGTGAAGTTGATAGCAGTCTCATTCTTGTTAATGATGAAGATATCCAAAAAAAGCAATACAAGCATTTTGAGGATATCACTTACTTAATTCCAAATCTTAATTTTGCCGCTAGTGATTCAAGACCGCGATATTTTCAGATCAGAGGAATTGGAGAACGATCTGGATATGAAGGAACTCCAAATTCTTCAGTTGGATTTTTGATTGACGACATAGACTTTTCAGGTCAAGCAGGTATAGCTTCTGTATACGATATTGACCAAGTAGAAGTTTATAGAGGTCCCCAAGGTTCTAGGATGGGTGCTAGTTCACTTGCAGGAATGATATACATTAAAACTAAGGATCCTAAGGACTTATTTGAAGCAAACGGAGAAATAACCATTGGTAATTACGGAAGGAACGACTTGAGTGCGTCAATTAATATTCCTTTCACAAAAGGCTTAAAATCGAGATTAAGTATAAGGAAAGAAGATTTTGATGGGTTCAGGGAAAATTTATTTTTAAACAGAGATGACACTTCTAGGAAAGATGAGCAGTCTCTTAGACTCAAGACTAATTGGTTGATTAATGATGCCACCTCTTTTGATCTAGTCTATTTTGATAACAATTTTGATGATCCTGCAGATATATGGACTATTGATGGCTCTCTAAATACCCTTTCAGATAGACCTGGTATGGACTCTCAAGATACAAGAGCTCTAGGTGTAAATCTCGAATTTATAAACAGGCTAAATACTCTCAAGGTTTTATATTCTAAAACAGATACAGATGTAGTTTTTAGTTACGATGCCGATTGGGGTAATGCACAGTCACACTTTCCCTATGTCTATGATTATTTTTCTGAAACTCTTAGACATAGAGAAACTTCTAATATAGAACTTAGAATACTATCCAATAAATTGGATACAAATTTTTCTAATCAAATACAGTGGATAGCTGGATTTTCATTTTATGAAATTGATGAATCCAATGATAGAAAAGATGATGGGGCTTACGGAGATCCAAACGATGGTTTCGGAACTTTCTACAGTGAATCATTTTTCTCTAGTGATTATTCTTCAGAAAGCAAATCCCTTTTTGGAAATTTGGATTACCTTATAAGTGAAACATTAAAGCTCTCTTTTGGTTTTAGATGGGAGGATTGGGATGCTGATTATTTAGATTCAAATGAAGAATTATTCACACCTGATGATTCAATGAATGGAGGAAAAATATCTCTCATTAACTCTTTAGATAATGATCTTAAATACTATCTGAGCATTGCAAAGGGTTACAAACAGGGTGGTTTTAACTTAGGAACTGGTTTAAATAGTTCTTCACTAATAGAAGCAGTATCTTATTCACCCGAATACCTAACCAACTACGAGTTTGGAATAAGCAAATATTTCTTTTCTTCAAAAACTTTTTTAGATTTAGTAATTTTTTATTCAGACAGAAGAGATCAACAAGTTTTGTCATCAACTCAAGTCGACCCACAAGACCCTAATACATTCTTATTTTTAACAAAAAATGCAGCTGAAGGTAGAAATTATGGAGCCGAGTTAAGTCTAAATTCTGAAATTTCAGACACTATCAGTATGTTTTTAAACTTAGGAATACTCGAAACAGAAATAAGGCAGTATCAATCAAGACCTGATTTAGAGGGGAGGGAGCAAGCACATGCGCCTGACTATAGCTTTTCTGCAGGATTGAGCTGGGACATATCAAATAATCTGGAATTACTATTGGACTTGAATGGCAAAAGTGACTTTTATTATTCAGATTCTCATAATAATACTTCCGATGATTACATCCTTACAAATATAAATATGATTTATAAGAAAGATAAAATTAATTTAAATTTCTGGATACGAAATATTTTTGATGAATATTATTCTTTAAGAGGGTTTTATTTCGGTAATGAACCTCCTGCTTTCGAAGATACTTTGTATGAACGTCATGGGGATCCACGTAATTATGGTCTAACATTCCGATATGAATTTTAGATAACATCAATGGAGATTCTTGCTGTCTCTTTGGCAATTATTTATCTTTTACTTGCAGTTAAGCAAAATATTCTATGTTGGCTTGCGGCTATCTTAAGCTCATCGCTTTACTTCTTCATAATGTACTCAGCAGGACTTTACATGGAGGCCTTTTTGCAAATATTTTATATTTTGATGGCTTTATATGGATGGTCGCAGTGGCAAGTAAAAGAAACTGAATTACTTGTGACAAATTGGAATTTTAGTAATCATCTAAAATCATTGATGCTGATAATTGTTTTGTCAATCATTTCTGGTTATCTATTAGCTAAATATACTAAAGCATCGCTTCCATATTTTGATGCATTTACCACTTGGGGTGCTGTTGTAGCCACTTATATGGTAGCTAAAAAATTGCTTGAAAATTGGATTTATTGGTTTGTAATTGATTTTGTATCAGTATTTCTATTTATCTCAAGAGAGCTATACATAACGGCTTTTCTTTTTACTGGTTATTTAATAATAATAGTATTTGGTTACCTGGCCTGGAAAAGATCTATGCTTCAAACAAAAAGGGGTTAATATAAATTAACCCCTTTTCATATTTTGCTTTAGTTAAAACAAATCAGCATTCATAACTTTGTTCCATGCAGAAATAAAGTCAGCAACAAATTTATCTTTATTGTCATCTGTTGCATATACTTCTACAAGAGCTCTAAGTTGAGAATTAGACCCAAAAACAAGGTCTGCTCTGGAGGCAGTTCTAGTCTTTTCTCCAGTCACCCTGTCAAATGCCTCATAAGAATTACCGGTACCATTTGGCTTCCACTGGACCCTCATATCAAGGAGAGTTTTGAAGTAGTCATTTGACAGCTCATCGATATTCTCTGATATCAAGCCATAATCACTTCCACTAATACCCAATGATCTCATGCCACCTATTAGAACAGTCATTTCAGGAGCTGTGAGCCCTAAAAGTTGTGACTTATCAAGCATTATTTCTTCAGCACTTACAGAGAGGCCTGATCTATGATAATTTCTGAAAGCACAAGAAAGTGGTTCAAAATATTCAAAAGACTCTGGATCTGTCTGCTCTTCGGTTGCGTCACCTCTACCTGGTGTGAAAGGCACTTCAACCCCGGCTGATTTCTCAATTCCTACATTTCCAGCAAGTACAATGACGTCAGCAACAGATGCACCAGTTTCTGATGCTATGGTGTCATAAACGGCTAGTACTTTAGAGAGTTGTTCAGGTTTATTTGCTTCCCAATCTTTTTGAGGTGCTAAACGGATTCTAGCGCCATTTGCTCCACCTCGCATATCTGAACCTCTATAAGTAGAAGCACTTGCCCATGCCGTCTCAATCATTTCCTGTAAAGACAAACCTGAAGCCTCAAGCTTGCTTCTTACCTCAGAAACATCGTAATTAGCATTACCTTCAGGAATAGGGTCCTGCCATATTAAATCTTCTTCAGGACTTTCAGGACCCATATAATTAGATCTCGGACCCATGTCTCTATGTAGCAGTTTGAACCAAGCCTTAGCAAAAGCATCAGCGAACTCCTCAGGATTATTCAAGAAACCTTCAGATATTTTTTTATAACTTGGATCAGTTTTAAGTGCTATATCAGTAGTTGCCATAATGGTAGGTACTTTTTTGCTTGGATCATGGGCATCAGGAGCCATATCCTCCTCAGCCTGATCCTTTGCATACCATTGATGTGCACCAGCAGGACTTTTACCCAGTTCCCATTCATACTTGAATAACAACTCAAAGTAGCCGTTATCCCATTGGATAGGGTTAGTAGTCCAAGCACCTTCTAAGCCGCTCGTTATGGCATCTTGTCCAAGTCCGGTTCCGTGTCCATTAGTCCAACCAAGCCCCATTTGCTCAATAGGAGCACCTTCGGGCTCTGACTCAACTAATTCCGCATCTCCAGCTCCATGGCATTTACCAAAAGTATGTCCTCCAGCAATCAGTGCAACGGTTTCGTAATCATTCATTGCCATTCTTCCAAAAGTTGTGCGTATATCATGAGCACTGGCCATAGGGTCTGGATTAGCATCTGGTCCTTGCGGATTGACATAGATTAACCCCATTTGAACTGCAGCGAGAGGATTATCGAGTTCCCTTTCTCCCTTGTATCGAGTATTTTCTAACCATTGCTCTTCTACACCCCATAATATATCTTCTTCAGGTGACCAGATATCTGGCCTTCCACCGCTGAATCCATAGGTTTTTCCTCCCATTGATTCGATAGCTACATTACCTGCAAGAATTAGCAAATCAGCCCAACTTATTTTATTACCGTATTTTTCTTTAACAGGCCAAAGTAAGCGTCTTGCTTTATCTAGATTTCCGTTGTCAGGCCAACTATTCAGTGGTGCAAATCTTTGTGCACCAGTGCCACCACCACCCCTTCCATCTGTAGAACGATATGTTCCGGCAGCATGCCAAGTCAATCTTATGAAGAAAGGACCATAATGACCATAATCAGCTGGCCACCACTCTTGCGAATCTGTCATAAGATCTAGAAGATCCTGTTTTAGGGCATAATAATCAAGTTTTTCGAATTCAGATTTGTAGTCAAAATCTTCACCCATGGGGTTAGATTTCCTGTCATGCTGATGAAGTATGCTCAAATTCAGCTGATCAGGCCACCAATCTTTGTTTGAAGTTCCGCTCGAAGTGTTTTTAGTCATTGAGCCATGCATGACTGGACATTTTTCAATATCAGTTTCAGTGTTATCCATAGTAATTTTTTGATAGTTAACTTATGAATGCGTAATTTACTATTTTTTTAAGTTTTGATAAATATATATTTTTCTACTTAATAATTCGATAAAATCGAATATACAATGATTACACTTAAACAAATTAACTATGCTTTAGCTGTAGCAGATACACTTCATTTTAAGCGCGCTGCAGATAAGTGTTTCGTTTCTCCCTCGACACTAAGTAATGCAATAACGGAAATGGAAATTCAACTTGGAATCCAGATATTTGAAAGAGATAACAAAAAGGTAATACTCACCGAATTAGGTTCTTTAGTTATCGATAAAGCCAAAGTTATCAAGACTGAAGTTGATGGTATCAATAAAATTAGCCAGCTAAATGCAGAGCCTCTATCAAATAAAATATCTCTAGGAATAATCCCTACCATTGGCCCCTTTCTATTGCCTATTTTGCTGCCTAAATTAAAGTCGGATTATCCAAATTTGAATCTTAATATCATTGAGGCTCAAACTGATGTATTACTTAACAAGATATCATCAGGAGAAATTGAATTAGCAATAATGGCTCTACCTTTCAATACCAATGGCTTCAATGTACACAAGTTCTGGACTGAAGATTTTTATTGGATTAGCAGAAAAAATGATCCAAGATCAAAAAAAACTTCCATAAAAGCAAAAGAGATAGATTTTGATGAGTTAATTATGTTGGAGGAGGGAAATTGTTTAAAAGATCACATCTTGGATGCATGCAAAATAAAGAATACTTCAAAAATTACTTTTAATGCATCAACTCTTAGCACTGCCATAGAATTAGTAAAAGGAGATATAGGGACAACATTTGTGCCTGAGATGGCTGTAAACCAATTATTGGTTGCTAATCCTGAACTGAAAGAAACCAAATTGGATGAAAAAGGTCCACACAGAGAAATAGCAATAATATCAAGAAATAATTATGCAGGTGATAGAGATATTAAAAGCCTGATAGATTTATTTACTGAACAATTAAACATTAACCAAAAAATCAAAGTAGGGTGAAAACACTTATCACTTTAAAAGCTTTATGAGTTAATCTAATTTATGTGAGAGAATATATCTAAACGGAGTAAATTATGGCAAAAGCTTTATATCCCGGTACGTTCGATCCAATAACACTTGGTCATATAGATATCATTGATAGAGCATTGCATCTATTTGATGAGGTTACAGTAGCTATTGCAACTAGTGCTGCAAAAAAACCCATTTTTACTCTTGAAGAGAGAATTGAGCACATTGACAAAATATTTGAAGGAAATAAAAAGGTTAAGGCAATAGGATTTACTGGTCTTGTGGTAGATCTTGCAAAAGAACAGGAATCTAATATTCTTATCAGAGGTTTAAGGGCTGTATCTGATTTCGAATACGAATTTCAACTGGCAAATATGAATAGAGCAATGTCTCCAGATTTAGAGAGCGTATTCTTGACTCCCAAAGCAAAATTTTCATTTCTTTCCTCAACACTTGTGAGAGAGATAGCCTCTATGGGTGGAAAAATTGAATCATTCGTTGACCCAATCGTAATGAATGCTTTACAAGAAAAGTTTAAAAAATAGATTGGCATTTAGGACAATAGGCACTGGCTCTTTGTCCAATTCTTTGACCTTTAATGATTGAGTTACATTGATAACATTCTTTTCCTTCACGTCCATAAACCCTTAAACTTTGTTTAAAATACCCTGGCGTATTATCTCCTCCAATAAAGTCACGTAGTGTAGTTCCTCCTTCCTCAATTGATTTTCTGAGAATTTGTACAATTTCTTTAGCAAGTAAATCATATTTTTTTCTAGGTACCTTACCTGCGATGGATGAAGGCCTAATTCCAGCTGCGAATAAAGCTTCGCTTGCGTAGATGTTTCCTACTCCAACTACAACTTTAGAATTCATTATAAAATTCTTAATGGCAACTTTTCTTTTTCTAGATTTATAAAAGAGATAATCGCCACTAAAGCTATTACCAAGAGGCTCTGGACCTAAGTTTTTTAAAAGAAAATGTGTATCGATATCCTTTGACCATAAAAAGCAACCAAATCTTCTAGGATCGCAGTACCTCAAAATGGTCCCATCTTCAAAGCAAATGTCGATATGATCATGTTTTTTGAGATTCTCTTTTTTGGATATCCTAAGACTTCCAGACATCCCTAAATGTACGATCAGATTTTCATTTGAACTCTCGAGTAAAAGATATTTTCCTCTTCTTTTTATGTTTTCAATTTTTTTCTTCTCTAATTTTCTTTTGATCAAAGATTTAGGTACAGGCCATCTTAATGAGGGTTGCCGAATTATCACCGAACTTATTGTCTTATTGATTATATGGGGTTCTATGCCTCTTAAGGTTGTTTCTACTTCTGGTAATTCAGGCACTTTCGCTCAAGCTAGTTTTTCTGAGTTTGTGAATCAGTTATTTCTTCAATCACTCTTATTAATGCTTCAGCTATCTCATTTGGAACCTCTTCTTGAAGAAAATGACCAGCTGTAGTTTTTGAAAGACGCGCATTTGGAAAATTTTGTTGCATTATGGGAAGTCCTCTTCCTAGAATGGGATCATTTTCGCCCCAAACTATTTCGGCAGGAATTTCTAATGTATTTACGTATTCTTCTACTCGGCGCATCGAAGGAGTACTTGGATGATTTGGTCCATCGGGTACCATTCTCATCATTGCAAGAGGTGCCTTGGAATTTCCACTTTCATAAACAGGTCTTCCATAAAGTTCAGCAACTTCTAAGGTCCATGAATCAGGATTTCCTTGAACACTTTTCAATCTCTCGAATATCGAAAAGATTACCTCTAGCAAAAGCTCACCAATTACTGGAGTTTTTACTAATGCATGAGCCGGAGACAGGTCAGCATTTACTCTAGGAGCATTAAAGCCCGTATTGAGCAAAACAGCTCCTTTTAGCAATTCAGGAGAAAGGGATAATGCACCCATACCGATGGGTCCGCCCCAATCTTGTCCTGCATATACTAATTCTTTAAGTTCAAGCTCCTTCAAGACCTTATTTATCCAGTAAATATGATTTTCTAAAGTATGTTCACTTGCTGGTATTTTTGAAGAAAATCCCAAACCCAGACTGGTCGGCATAATGACTCTTACCTTATCCAGAGGTAATTTTTCTACTACTTTTCTATATAAAAACCCTGAAGTAGGGTTACCATGCATTAAAAAAATAGGGAACCCTTCCCCTGTCTCTACAATATGAACCTTCAATCCTGGTTCCACCTCTATAAAGTAACTTTTATAGTTTGAATCAACCATATTTGAAGCATAAATTGGCAGAGGAAAAGCTTCATATGTTCCTGAATCCAAAACTACTTGGCCGTTACCAGTTGGAGTAACTACATATCCATCACGAGTTACAAAGAAACTTAGGATAATCAAAGCTATAGCTATGAGAACGAGAATTCTTAGAAAAGTTTTCATAGAATTTTCAGTTCATTTGATTGCTTATTTTTATCAGGTCATCGGGGCTTAGTATTCCGACAGAAGCCTTCAGTCTCAGCATTGAAATAATGTAATTATATCTGGAGCTTGCATAATCTCTCTGTGCTTGAAAGACTCTTTTTTGAGCATCCAGCAAATCTACAGTATTTCTTGTACCAACCTCATAGCCCACTTGCGTAGCTTCAAGTGCAGATTCTGCAGATGCCAGAGCTTGTTTTCTTGCGGTGACATTAGCCACTTGAGTTTGAACGCCAAAGTGATTGGATCTAATATCTCTAATAGTCGATCTCTCAGAGTAAATTGCTTGCTCTTTAGATCGATCATAGTTAGCGTAAGCTTGCCTTCTTGCTGAGCTAATGGCGCCTCCTGCAAACAATGGTAAGTTAAACTGAATAGAATATTGTCTGGTGTCTTGTTCAACTCCAAATAATGGATTTTGAATAAAACCACCGAATTTACCCTGTTTTGTTGTACTTGTTGAGACTCTTCCAACCAAGTCAATTTGGGGAAGATGATTGGAAGCAGATGCTCTTGCTGTTGCTCGCGCCGCATCTCTTTGAAGTTTAGCTGCTTTGAGTTGATAATTATTTTTTATGCCTAAAGACACCCAGCTTTCTCGATCTAACGGATCAGGTAGTGATATTTCAAATTCATCCATTAATGGAGAAAGTAAGCTTATATCTCTACCGACTATTGAAGTAAGAGTTTCTTTTGCAGTATCCAGTTGAGATTCTTGTGCAATTCTCGATACGACTGTTAAGTCGAATGCTGCTTGGGTTTCTTGCACTTCTGTAATTGCCGCTAGACCAACATCAAATCTTTTTTTAGCTAAATCTCTCTGTCTACCTATTGCTTTTTCTTCTGCTTTAGCGGCATTTAGGCTATCGATTGAGTTAAGAACATTAAAGTAAGCTGAGGCTACCCTGATCATAGTTTCTTGTTGTTGATAAGCAAATTCTGCAGCTGCTGCTTCTGACAAAGCTGTTCCTCTCTCAAATTGAAACCATTTATCTAATCTAAAAATTGGTTGATTTAAATTCGCAAAGTAAGCATTAGAGTTGTATTGATCTATAAGCTGCTCTTCAACTCTATACTCATTCCAGTTAGTGCTTCCGGACACACTCAGTGTTGGAAGGAGGCCCGCGATCCCTTGAGCTTTATTCTCTTTTCCAGAACGGTAAGAAGCCTCAGCAGCTCTTAATAGGGGGTCATTCTTGAGTGCTAATTCGTAAACTTCAGAAAGATTTTCTCCTCTGATCGAGCTTGTCATTGTTGCAAAGATTAAGCAAAAGAGAGGGACTATTATTTTTTTTGAGCGCATTTTTTATGATCTTTAGGTGTATTAGTCTACTATAACACCTCTTAGACTCGCAACAAAATTAATTCTTAGCCTATAATGAGATTTTACTAAGGAGAAAAAATGACAATACAAGTTGGAGATACGTTACCCTCAATTAATTTAACGACCATGACCTCTGAAGGTCCTAAACCAGTTTCTTTGACAGAACTTTCTGCAGGAAAAAAAGTTGTTTTGTTTGCAGTTCCTGGAGCTTTCACTCCAACATGCAGCGTACAACATTTGCCTGGATTTCTTGAAAAGAATAGCGAATTGAAAGATAAAGGGGTCGATATTGTTGCATGTATTTCTGTAAATGACCCTTTTGTAATGCAAGCATGGGGAGAAGATAGGAAAGTTGGAGATGATTTATTAATGTTATCAGATGGAAACGGAGAATTTACAGCTGCAATAGGCCTAGAAATGGATGGGAGTGGATTTGGTCTGGGAACAAGATCCCAAAGATATGCAATGGTGATAGATGATGGAGTAGTCTCAATTTTAAACGTGGAATCTGGTCCTGGTTTAGATGTGAGTTCAGCTGAAACAATCCTTGCACAACTTTAAGATGACTAAGCCTATTTATGACATAGGACAAATTTGTGAATTAGATAAATGGGAGACTTTCATCAATGGTCAACCATTTGATATCTTCAAAAGACTTCGTGAAGAAGCACCAATATATTGGCACGAGGAAAGTCTAGATTTTGAGCCTGGCTTTTGGGCTCTCACTAAGCACGAAGATATAGTTAGAGTTTCTAAGGATCCAATGACTTTTTCATCTGCAGTAGGCGGACATTTAATGACAATGGGTGATCCCGAGGTGGTGGATCCATCTGCCGTAGCTGCAATAATTGGGAATATGATAGGAATGGATCCTCCAGATCATCAAATTTACAGAAAAATGGTAGCACCAAGCTTTACACCTAAAGCCATTAGAACACTTGAAGGTGATATGAGGCTCAAGATACGGGAGCTTCTTGAAAATGTTGAAGACAAAGGAGAATTTAATTTCGTTACTGAAATATCTGAACAATTACCTCTGTGGGTCCTTTGTGAAATGATGGGAATCCCAGAATCTGAGAGACCTAAAATAAGAGATCTAGTAAATAATCTAACTGATGCCTCAATACAGCAAGATCCTAATAATGCCTTTCAAATATGGGTCAATTATATGGAACTTTTCAAGATGGGAAGGGACATGATTGAAGAGAGAAGGAAAAGTCCAACAGATGATCTGATGAGTGTGGTTGCTAATACTAAGATTGAGGGCGGAGAACTTCCCCCAGAGTTGCTTGACGGCTTCTTTCTGTTGATGGTTATTGCTGGAAATGAAACTACAAGGAATACACTTACTGGAGGTTTGATGGCACTTACTGATAATCCTGAAGAGAGAGAAAAGCTTTTGAAAGATCCTTCTCTAATTTCAAATGCTACTGATGAAATGTTGAGATGGGTGACTTCTGTTATCTATTTCAGAAGAACTGCAACAAAAGATACGAATATTAGAGGTCAGGACATAAAAGCTGGAGACAAGGTAGTAATGTGGTACGGCTCAGCTAATAGGGATGAAGATATATTTGAAGATGGACATTTATTCAGAGTAGATAGAGAGAATGCTAAAAAGCATCTTGCATTCGGTGCTGGAGAACATCTTTGTTTAGGCAATAGATTAGGTCATATGCAGATAAGGATTTTATTTGAGGAGCTCCTAGATCGTTTTCCTAATATTCACTCAACATCAGATCCGGTAAGAATACCTTCTAATTTTTTAGCTGGAATTTCAGAACTAAAAGTTAGGATATAAAAATGATTTCAAAAGGGGACGATTTTCCTATTCATCAGTTGCCTGCGCCTGTTGCTGAGGTAGGAACTGAAAGAAACTTCTATGATAGATATTTTTTTAATGGTTATAGCGAAGATGGAAGTATATTTTTTGGAGCAGCATTTTGTGTCTATCCAAATCTTAATATAAAAGATGCTAGCTTTATCTTGGTGTTAGATGGCATTCAACACAATTTCAGATATTCGGATGTCTTGAACCACGAGAGAATGGAAACAGAGGTTGGTTCTTTCAAGATAGAAATATTAGAGCCACTAAAGAAATTAAAAATACTTATAGACGATAAAGACAAAGAAATATCTGCAAATTTAACTTTTGTAGGAAGATTTGAACCTATGGAAGAACCAAGAATGACCATCAAAAATGGCCCTCGCATTTATATGGATTCAACCCGCATGACACAACATGGTAATTGGAGTGGCTTGATAAAGTTCAAAAGCAACGAAGTTGATTTATCTGAAAAAAAATATGTAGGTACTCGAGATAGATCCTGGGGCATTCGACCTGTTGGAGCGCAAGATTCACAGATTGTGCCACCAATCAAATTACCCCAATTTTATTGGTTATGGGCTCCTGTAAATTTTAAAGATCAATCTTCTCATCTGTATTTCGTTGATGATGAGCAGGGATATGCAACAAATTGCCATTCTGTCCTTCAAAATAAGAACGAAAATATAAAACTATATGAATTAAAAAAGGAAGTTGAATACAAAGATGGAACAAGGAGAATCTCACGAGCCCGATTCTCAGCTTTAAAACATGATGGCACTGAATTAATTTGGTCTTTAATTCCCAAATATCATATTTTCATGTGTGGATTAGGCTATATGCATCCCGAATGGGGTCATGGTCAGTTCCACGGCGAAAATCAATCACTTTATGATTTTTATGATCTAAGCGAAGATCCACATGATCCACCATTCCTTCATATTCAAGCTATTTGTGATGTAGAGTTACTGGAAGGAAAATCATCTAAGAAGGGAATAGGTGCATTAGAACAACTTCTTATAGGTCCTCATCTAACTAGTGGATTCGAGAGCCTTTTAGATACTTAGGTATATGTCTCAAAAACTCTCTAAATCTTTCCTCTCTTATTACTGTAACCTATCTAAAAAAGAATTTTCTTTACTGAGTTTTGAAAGAATTTTTGGAGGAGCAAGTCGAGAAACTTATAAGATTAGACTCAAAGATAGTTTAGGCAGTGAAGAACGATTAATTTTAAGACTTTCTCAAGAAAGCTCTCTTATAGAAACTGAACAAAGAATAGAATATTTAGCTTATTCTGCTTTTCAAAAATCCAATGTTCCAGTTCCAATCTTGATTGATATGTCGGAAGATGATTCCACATTCAATGCTCCTTTCATGTTGATGAGAGAGTTGAATGGCGAAGCTGCAAATCCTTTTACTCCTAATAGCTACTCTCCTTACGAACAGGATATTGGCATTCAATTCTGGTCAATTCTCGGTGAAATAGCTAAAAAGAAAATAGATAACGAAATCTTTAAAGCTTTTGCTAAAGATCTGGATAAACCTTTTTGGAAAACTGAATTGGATAAGTGGGTAAAAGTTATAGAAGAAGATTCAATTGGAGTAGAACCAATATTAGATGCCGGAATAAGATATTTATATAAGTATCCTCCTAAAGAATCTAACAATATTTGCATGGTTCATGGAGACTATAGAAGCGGTAATTTCCTTTATTTTAAGAATAAAATAACCGGTATTCTTGACTGGGAAATGGCTCATTTAGGTGATCCTTTAGAAGACCTAGGTTGGGCACTGTCTCCAATTTGGAGTTGGCAAGATAGAGACCGTCCAGCATATTTGATACCAAGAGATGAAGCCCTTGATGTTTGGGAAGATTCCAGTGCTCACAAAGTTGATAAAAAAGATCTTGAATGGTGGGAACTTTTTGCGGCAATCAAAGGTATGGCTATATGGATTTCAGCTGGAAATGAGTTTAAATCTGGAAAGAATATTGATCCTATTAATTTATTTTCTGCCTGGATACCTGGTGACATACATTTAGAAATAATTTTGAATACGTTGGAAAGTAAGATATGAAACCAGATATCAATATAGCTCTCTTAAATGCTGCTCAAGAAATACTTAATAGATTTAGCCCACTCATTGAGGATGAATATGAGAGATCTCGTTTAGGTTCATGGGGCGCCCTTATTTTAATCTCTGCCATGAAGATGGACGGAGCTGGTTTTTTATTAGAAAAGGAGAATCAAGACATAATTGATTGGTTATTGTCACATTCAAGAATTAATGCAGATCAGTTGGAAGTTTTTAAGTCATCTGATTCTGGAAGTGAAACCATAAGCTTTCTAGATGAAAATAATCAAAAGTTAAGGGCACTGTTGACTAAAGAGGTAGAGTTTTTAGAGAGTAGTGACAAAAAAAATGAGATATTAAGTGCCTACGGGCTGTTAAGGTCTATGCATCATAGAAGAAAAGTGAGTGATTTAGTTGGTTTACTGCAGCAAAGCCTAGATTAGCTTGTCCATTGAACAAAAGATATAAATCCATAGGCTCCTAGAACCAAAGGTGCTAGGCTAGGTAAAGCGTAGGCAATATTACCTCGGACACTTTTCTTGCTGTTTTTTCGATCTTTTCCATACTTTCATGATATCATTTTGAATGATGTAAGTCTATAATTTTTGTGAATATAATGTGAAAAAGCTGTGAAATAGCTACTTTTTAGAATTTTCAATAGAAAATTGGACTATTCCTATACCATTCTCCCCTCTAAGAGAATAAAGCAGATAGTTTTTACCGTCTTCTAAAAAAATTGCTGGATCTCGAAGCTGATTAACTGGAATATTTATTGCGCTTTCAACAGACTCATAGTTTGGTAACAAAGCACCCTCCCAAATCTTCTCAGGTCTTAGAACCTCGATCGGTGTAGAGGCTTTCCACATATTTAATGGAAGTGAAAGGTCAATTGTCGAGAGAAGTATACGTTCTGGCTTGTCTCCCTTTCTTGTGTGAAAGACAAGTAATTCATCACCATTAACCATCACTGCGCAGTGCCTCGTTTCTGTTTCCATTATTTGGTTAACAATAGTGAAATCTTCTATATCTCCAGTATTTTTATATATAACGCCGGGCATAGATATCGCATAATTTTTACCTTTATATGCAAATTTTCTAAAATAAGGCCATCCAACTATTTTCTTATTTGCTACAAAATTAATTCCATCTTTGGATGTAGCCACTCTTGTCTTCTGGAGGCCAAAATCATCTAATCCATGAAAATACAGGATTATTCTCTGATTAGTTTGATCAACATGGACATCTGGTGAAGCAATATGGGGAATGGTCATGTCATCAATTTTCGTTGGTATGTGTGCGATAAGATCAACATGGGCATCCCTATCTCCCAAGTCATTAACATTGAAATCCTCAGGAATGGATGGTTTTTCATTTAAAAAATACGAATTCTCGAGTTTTAATGTCCCTCCACTTAAGATCTTCCAGGGACCTTCAAGGTTATCTGAATAGGCAAGTTTAATGTTATCTCCTTTATGATCTGCAAAGTACAAATAGTATTTTCCTAAGCCTGCAATCCAATTAGGTGCTCTTATTAAAGAAGGACCATTTATATTAGAGCCGATCTCCTGATCAAGAAATGGAGGTATTATTGGTTCATCAACAAAACGAGTAATTTTTATTTTCACATTATTTTTTTTCAATGAAGCTTAATAATAATCCTATGATTGATAGTAATAAATAATTCTTCACCTCTAAATAATATTTAATTTCTAGTCACTCAGTTTGCTACCCAGAGGTTATAATATGCCAAAACCAAATGGCAAGAGAATATACTGCAAAGTCAATTGAAGTCCTTTCTGGGCTTGATCCTGTCAAAAAAAGGCCGGGCATGTACACCGAGACATCTCGTCCAAATCACCTAGCTCTTGAAGTAATAGACAATAGTATTGACGAAGCTCTTGGAGGCTTTGCATCTAAGATCAGTGTTTGTTTGTTCAAAGATGGATCTTTGAGTGTAGAGGATGATGGAAGAGGTATGCCGGTTGATATCCATCCTGATGAAGGTATACCTGCGGTTGAATTGATATTTACTAGGCTACATGCTGGGGCAAAGTTTTCTAATGAAGATTATAAATTCTCAGGAGGCCTTCACGGAGTTGGCGTCTCTGTTGTTAATGCTCTGTCACTTTATCTGGAAGCAGAAATAAAAAGAGATGGAAAAAAGTATTCAATAAGATTTGAAGATAGTGAAAAAAAGATAGATCTCAAAACTATCGATAGCGTGGGACAAAAGAACACAGGCACTAAGGTGACTTTTTTAGCTGATCCACAGTATTTTGATAATGCGAAAATATCTGTAACTCAACTAACTGCAGCCTTAAAGGCCAAAGCAGTTCTATCGCCGGGTTTAAAGATTTCTTTTTTTGATGAAAATACAGGAAATTCAGAAAGTTGGTGTTTTGTAGACGGACTCGCCTCTTATCTAGCTGCTTCAAATCAAGGAGGGGAAGTAGTTCCTTCAGATCCTTTTGAGGGTGAGTATCTTTCAGATGATGGAGGTCTTACGTGGGCACTACAATGGGTACAAGGAATAGCTGATCCTATATCTGAGAGTTATGTTAACTTAATTCCTACTTCTCAGGGTGGGACTCATGTAAATGGCACTAGATCAGGACTTACTGAAGCTCTAAAAGAGTTTTGTGATTTTAGGAGCTTAATACCCAGAGGTGTTAAATTAACGGCAGACGATATTTGGCTAAACTGTAGTNCTGTAGTTCTATAATCTCGGCAAAAGTAAAAGATCCTCAATTTACTGGTCAGACCAAGGAGAGATTATCATCTAAAGAATTCACAAATATTTCTTCACAGATTATTAAAGACTCTTTCAGTCTTTGGCTCAATCAACATACAGAAGAAGGTGAAACTATTGCAGAAATATGTATTGCTAATGCTCAAGCTAGACAAAAGAGCAATAAGAAAGTTGATAGAAAAAAAATAGTATCAGGACCTGCATTACCAGGAAAATTAACTGACTGTACCACTGATGATCCAGAGCAAGGAGAACTATTTTTAGTGGAGGGAGAGTCAGCTGGCGGATCTGCCAAAAGGGCAAGAGACAGAAACTTCCAAGCTATTCTCCCTCTCAAAGGCAAAATTATGAATACTTGGGAAGTAGACGTAAGTGAAGTATTAGCCTCTCAAGAGGTCAATAACATTGCAATCGCCCTTGGCGTTGAACCCGGAAGCAATAATTTAGATGGACTCAGATATGGCAAAGTTTGCATTTTAGCTGATGCAGATTCGGATGGACTACATATTGCCACTTTATTATGTGCTCTTTTCTTGAAGCATTTCCGACCTTTAGTAGAAGCAGGAAGAGTCTTCGTTTCGATGCCACCTCTCTACAGAATTGATCAAGGGAAAGATGTGTATTACGCTTTAGATGATCCAGAAAAAGATAAATTGGTGGATGAATTACAGAAGAAAAATAAAAGAACAAAAATAGAAGTTCAAAGATTTAAAGGACTAGGAGAAATGAATGCTTCCCAACTAAGAGATACTACTATGTTGCCTGGAGCAAGAAGACTGGTCCAACTAACAGTTAAAAATGGAGATAAATCATCTCAAATGGTTGATATGTTGCTATCAAAAAAGAGGTCTCAAGATAGAAAAGAATGGCTTGAAGATAAAGGAAACTTAGCTAATGTCTGAAAAACTTGAACAGCAATCTTTAAGTCAGTTTAGCGAGAAGGCATACCTTGATTACTCAATGTACGTAATCCTTGATCGTGCTTTACCCCATATAGGTGATGGACTTAAACCGGTACAAAGGAGAATTATCTATGCTATGTCTGAGTTAGGTCTAAGTTCAGCAGCTAAATATAAAAAGAGTGCGAGGACGGTAGGAGATGTAATAGGTAAATTTCATCCTCATGGCGATACAGCCGCTTACGAAGCAATGGTTCTTCTATCTCAATCTTTCTCGACCAGATATCCTCTTATTGATGGTCAAGGTAATTGGGGCTCCATAGATGATCCAAAATCTTTTGCTGCAATGAGATATACAGAGTGCCGTCTCTCGCCATATGCGAAAAGTCTTTTGGAAGAGCTTGGGCAAGGCACTATAGATTGGGACAGTAATTTCGATGGAACACTTCTAGAACCTACTGTATTACCAGCGAGGTTACCAAATCTATTATTGAATGGCGCTACAGGCATAGCTGTTGGAATGGCAACTGACATACCTCCTCACAACCTAAATGAAGTTGTAAACGCATGTATTAAAATCCTGGATGAACCTAAAGTTTCTGTTGAAGAACTTTATAAAATTATTCCCGGACCTGATTTCCCGACTCAAGCTGAAATAATTTCATCTGAAGAAGAACTCAAAGAAATTTATCAATCAGGTAGAGGGTCTGTAAGAATGAGGTCTACTTATAGTATTGAAAATGGTGAAATTGTCATTAGTGCCTTGCCTCATCAAACATCAAGTTCAAAGATATTGGAACAAATAGCACTTCAAATGGATGCAAAGAAGCTTCCCATGATCGTAGATTTAAGAGATGAGAGCGATGAAGAGAACCCTACTAGATTAGTGCTAGTACCGAAATCTAACAGAGTCGATAAAGATGCAGTCATGAAACATTTATTTGCCACAACAGATCTTCAAAAGAACTATAGGGTAAATATGAATCTTATTGGCCTTAATGGTAAACCTCAAACAAGAGATATTAAGCTTGTTCTAAAAGAATGGCTAAAATTTAGATCTCAAACAGTAACGAGAAGACTTCAGTATAGGTTGGATTGGGTTTTAGATAGACTTCACATACTTGAGGGTCTTCTAGTTATCTATCTCAATATTGATGAGGTGATTAATATCATCAGAAATGAAGATGAACCGAAGAAAGTATTACAGAAAAAGTTTAAATTAAGCGTAGTCCAAGTTGATGCTATTTTAGAGATAAGACTGAGACAACTTGCGAAGCTTGAAGAAATAAAAATAAAAGAAGAACAGAGTAATCTTGACTCCGAGAGGAAAGATTTAGAAAAGTTATTAGGTTCCAAAACTCGCCTCAAGACTCTAATCAAAAAAGAGTTGAAAGCTGATGCAGAGATTTATGGAGATCAAAGGAACAGTCCTATAGTCACAAGAGAGGAAGCTTCTGCTTTCGATGAAACAGAATTGATATCGTCTGATCCAGTTACGGTTGTTTTGTCAGAAAGAGGCTGGATAAGAGCTGCAAAAGGACATGAAATTGATCCAGAATCTTTGAATTATAGGGAAGGGGATAGTTATTTTTCATCAGCCTTATCGAGAAACAATCAGAATGCTGTATTCTTAGATTCCAAAGGTAAGGCATACACTTTACCTTGTCATTCACTTCCATCTGCAAGAGGACAAGGGGAACCCCTTTCTGGAAGATTAAATGCAGAATCCGGTGAGTCTTCCCTCATTCTGAATTACCTCAATTAGCCAGGGGTAAAGGTAATAAAATTATTGGAATTCCAAAAGCAAACTTTGAATCTGGTGAAGAATTTTTACATGAGTTGGCTGTAATAAGTGAAGGCAGAGAATTGAAGTTGATAAGTGGAAAACGACATTTCACAATTAAATTTAAGGATTTAGAAAATTTTTATGGAAACAGAGGACGAAGAGGAAACTTCTTACCAAAAGGCTTTAGAAAAGTTGATAAAGTTGAAGTAGTTACTCCAGAAAACTTACAGTCTTAAATTTTAAGAAATAAATATACTTTTAACTGGAGAAATCAATGAAAGAAAAATTTCCATCTTTAGGTAATGAGGTAACTATAACCGAAGAAATGTGTGATCTAAACGGTCACATGAACGTAATCTATTATGCTCAAATTTTTGAAGATGAGTTTCCTTTTTATTCTAATTTAGGGTTTAACTCTGATTACTTTAAGGAGGGTTATTCATTTTTTACTCTAGAAATGAATATAAGATATTTGAAAGAGATGAAAAAAGGTGAAATTGCTTTGCCTTGTTTTAGGTACTTTGCAATCAAACCAAAATTAATCCATTACGGAGGGGTTATTCTTAATGAGTCCGGTGAAGTTTCTGCAATAACAGAAAATATTTTGGTCAATGTAGATATGAGTACTCGAAGATCTTGTGAGATGAAAGATGAAATGATTGAGCATCTTAATGGAATGTTGGATGAACATTCTGCAACGGGAGAAGTAGACTTTGAGTTAAGACTAAAGATTTAAATCGATAATAATTCTTTTTGTATATGCTCATCAATTAAAGTCCTAAGATTACAGTCGAGACGTTTTTATTTAGCAAACACCAGGCTATAGCAAGTTTTGACATACTGATATTTAACTTTTCTGCAATAGGAGCTAACTTTGTGACTCTTCCCATCCTCTCCTGACCTCTATCAGACTCTACCATACTTTTTTTGAGCCACTCATAACCAGATAAGGTTGCTCTAGAGCCCTCCGGAATACCATCAAGATATTTTCCTGTTAAAGCACCGGAAGCTAATGGAGACCAGATAGTAGTACCAAGACCATACTTCTCGTAGAGTGGTCCGTATTCATTTTCAAATCTATTTCTATCGAGTAGGTTATATTGTGGTTGCTCCATAGAAGGAGGAGTTAAGTGATTCGTAAAAGCAAATTCATAAGCTTCTGTAATTTCTTCAGAAGTCCATTCTGAAGTTCCCCAATACAAAACTTTACCTTGGGTAACTAGATTATGCATCGCCCATACAGTTTCACCTATCGGTGTATCAGGGTCGGCCCTATGACAGAAAAAGAGATCAAGATAATCTACTTGTAGTCTTTCTAATGCTTGATGACAGGCTTCGGTTATATGCTTTCTGCTAAGGCCGATTTGAGTTGGTAATGGATTTTCTCTCGCTCCAAAGAATACCTTTGAAGAAACGCAATAAGAGTCTCTAGGATTTGTTAGGGCTTTTAATGCCTTTCCCATTACAATCTCAGATTGTCCTCTTTCGTATCCTTCAGCATTATCAAAGAAGTTAACGCCAGCTTCTAGGCAAGTTCCAAACATCGACTCAGCAAGCTTGGTATCTACTTGTTTGTTGAAAGTTACCCACGATCCAAATGATAGTTCGGAAACTTTCAGACCCGATTTGCCTAAGTTTCTATATTTCATATTATTCCCCTAATAAAACTTGTTTTAATATCTCAACTCCTTTTTCTATTTCCGAATTCGGGATATTTAGAGCAGGAGCTAATCTAAGAC
>LULK01000097.1_pt2 | contig 41294 bp, 38 predicted proteins | sample 728181 | NCBI WGS metagenome assembly LULK01 (sample SAMN03860291, study PRJNA289734) | marine metagenome | biome: seawater column; feature: ocean; material: water; isolation source: Red Sea water column Station 169 - depth 10m | place: Saudi Arabia: Red Sea | collected 2011-10-15 | depth 10 m | reverse complement strand
GTTATCGATGGCGCCTTCATTAAGTTCAGATAAGCAGGAACTCTCTTTGATGAGTAAGAAACAAGAAGCGTTCGAAAAAGCAGAAGGATTCTCGCAAACGAAGGAAATTGTTTTAGGTAGGTGCTCGATGTGCCATGCGAGACAGCCAGTGTGGGATGGGATTAATTGGGCACCTGGTAAGGTTTACTTAGAAACCACATATGACATAACCAAAAATGCTAAATTAATATACCTTCACTCTGCTATTTCTCATGCAATGCCTCCAGCCAATGTAACTTACATGGAGGATCATGAGAGGGCCATTCTAAAGAGGTGGTTTAGAAGCACAGTAAACGGTATGAGCTTAACTGAAGCACTTAAATGATCATTTTAACTCGAATGATGAGTAATTAGTTTCTCGAAAATGTAAAAACTAAGTCAAGCCTGCAGTCTGAATTGCAGATTTAATGAGTTTTTTTGTTTCATTACTTAGTGGTATTAGTGGCAGCCTTACTTCGTCTGAACATAAACCTAAAAGACTCATTGCGTACTTTACGCCCACAAGCCCAGGTTCAGTAAAAATTGCATGATGCAAGGGCATGAGTTTATCTTGTAATTCAAGAGCTTTGTCGTAATCACCAGCTAATGTTGCAGCCTGTAGTTGTGCGGATAATTTTGGTGCCACATTTGCCGTGACAGAAATACAGCCGACACCACCTTGAGCGTTAAATCCATGAGCAGTCGCGTCTTCACCAGATATTTGTAAAAAATCAGTTCCACATGTAATACGCTGGGCGCATACTCTTGCTAAATCACCGGTTGCATCTTTAACACCAATAACTCTTGGTAACTTGGCCAAACGACCCATTGTTTCAGGGCTCATATCAATTGATGATCGCCCAGGTATATTGTAAATGACTATGGGAAGTTCGCATTTATCATGAAGCTCTGTAAAATGCTTTATAAGGCCTGCCTGAGTGGGCTTATTGTAATAAGGGGTAACGACAAGTGCAGCATCCGCTCCAACCGTTTTTGCATGCTTCATGAAATTTAGCGCTTCGAGTGTATTGTTTGAGCCGGCGCCAGCAATAACCGGAATACGCCCGTTTACCTTCTGAACAACTGTTGAAACTACAATTTCATGTTCTTCATGGCTCAGTGTTGGACTTTCACCAGTTGTACCAACAGGAACCAAACCATGGCTCCCCTGTTCAATGTGCCAATCCACCAAATTTTCAAGTGTATTGAGATCGAGTTCCCCGTTTTCAAATGGTGTCACTAATGCTGGCATTGAACCTTTCAGCATGTTCATCTCCTCTTGAAACACTTTTAAAATTATTTAAAAAAGTTTTTGATCAATTCACAACTTGGTTTAACCGTGATTAAAGCTCAAGTAAACTTATTAAAAACCATAATTACCAGAATTGAAAATGCAGATATTAAGTAAAGTCCGACAAACACTATACTTTTTGATTTCTCTTGTGCTTGTTTTTAATACTGGGGTGTCTGCCCAAGATACTAATAGACGTCCTTTAGAAAAAGCTCTTGAAGCGATGCGCTCTGGCTACTGGTATGAAGCAAAACAATTTGCAGAAGCAGATGGAAAAGTGGCTAGAGATATTATTCTGTGGCATGAGTTCAGATCTGGTCGAGGAAGTCCCAAAGAATTGAGGGAATTTTTGCAGCGTAACCAGGATTGGCCGGGTTTGCCTTATTTAAAAGAAAAAGGGGAGCAAGTTTTCTTTGAAAGTAGTCGTAATGAAATTCTGAGTTGGTTTGACAAAAATCCACCCATTTCACCAAGTGCGGCTACTATTTATGCGGATGCTCTTTTAAAAACAGGTCAAACTAATAAAGCTGAATTGATTGTTCAGGATAAGTGGATATCTGAGCTCATGGACCCAGATTTACAAACTGTTTACCTGAAGAAATATGATGTGGCGTTATCTCAGCTTCATGATGAGAGATCCATTGAATTATTATGGAGAGATGCTTTTGACGCCTTAGATGATCTTATCCCTTTGTTATCAGATGATTATAAAAAGCTTGTAAAAGCTGTTGTGGCTCTGAGAAAATATAAAAAGGATGGAGTGAATACGTTAATTAATAGGGTGCCTGAGACCTTACGCGATCATCCTGTTTTAAACTTTGCTAGGTTCAAATGGCGCTTGAAATTTGGTTATGATGATCGAGCGTTCCAACTTTTGTACGAATTGAGTGATAAAAAGGAATACTTAGGTCGTCCAGAGATATGGGGTGCAACACGTGAGAAGTTAGCGAGACAGCTACTTTGGGATGGTGATTACAAAACGTCATATCGTGTATTAAGTGGTCATTTTGTCGAAGATGCTAAATTGAAAGCGCGTTTGGAGTGGCTGGCAGGTTTCATAGCTCTACGGAAACTTAAGGACCCTAATTCTGCACTTGACCATTTTCAAAACTTTACAGAAGTCGTTGAGAGCCCAATCTCTATTGGTCGTGGTTTTTACTGGTTGGGTCGTGCCCACGAAGATTTGAACAATCTCGAAAGTGCAAGACGTGCATATGATAGGGCATCGGAAAACTATACTACTTATTACGGTCAGTTGGCGTTAGAGAAGCTTGGTCGATCTTTACCGTATGATCTTATGGATCCTAACATCAAGCTTCAGTGGAGGAATGCAGAATTTATACAATCGACTGTCTTCCAAGCTGCAATATTAATGTTAGCAGCGGAAGAGAATGGTCTAGCGGAACGATTTTTAACACACCTTTCTGAAAATTTATCAGAGCATAACCTTTTAAAACTGGAGAGCTTTTTATCAGAGTTAGACGATCCGCATATTCAAATTAGATTTGGTAAACGCCAGGCCAGAATGGGAATTATAGTGTTCGATTCCTATTTTGCTCTCCATGAAATGGCGGATTATCAGTGGGCAGTTCCTGTTGACCTCCTATTGTCTGTTGCCAGACGTGAGAGTGAGTTTGACCAATATGCGAAGTCGTCTGCGGGTGCATTGGGATTGATGCAAGTGATGCCAGGTACAGCTCAAGAAATGGCTAAGAATTTAAAGATACCATTCGAAGAAGAGTCCTTAACAACGAGTTGGAAATACAACGTTTTACTTGGAGCGACTTATCTACAAGAATTATCATACAGGTATCGTGGTAATCCTATTCTAATTGCAGCATCTTATAATGCTGGGCCTTCCAATGCCGATAAGTGGATTCAACATCTGGGAAGCCCGCTGGACCGAAAAACAAACTTAATAGACTGGGTAGAGATGATTCCATTCAGAGAAACTCGCAATTACGTGATGCGTATTACGGAAAGTTTGACCCTTTATAAAACCTTAGTAGTGGGTAAAGAAATAGATCATGAATTCTCTGAATTCTTAGGTAGTTCAGCTTACTTTTCGTTCACGCCACAGAGTGAATAAACCCGCACCCACGATGATGCACGCACCAATTAAAACGTTCGTTGTTATTTGCTCTCCAAAAATGATGATACCAATCATGGACGCCCAAATTAACTGCAAGTATGCAAATGGTTGAATTGCACTTGCTTCTGCAACTTCATAACACTTAATTAATAGATAATGACCGACCACTCCAGATGCGGACAGAAGCAACATTACACTCCAGTCGGATCTTGATACCGGGTCCCAAAAATTCAATCCAATTACAGTCATTGCAATAGATCCTACAACCCCAGTCCAATAAAAAGAGGTGCTTGAATCATCATACTGACCGACGTAGCGAGTGAGTAATCCATATATTGCAAAGAGAATAGCGCCCGCTAGTGGCACCAATGCATAAGGGCTAAAAATACCGTTGCCTGGATTGAGAATGATTAGAATACCAATAAAACCGACACAAATGGCCAACCATCTACGCCAACCTACATACTCACCTAAAATCGGTCCTGACAGCATTGCAATAATTAATGGATAAGAAGCAAAAATTGCATGTGTCTCTGCTAGTCCCAACAAGGTAAATGCAAGGATTGTGATACACATTTCAGCTACTAAAATTAGACTCCTAAAAATTTGCAGTATCGGCGATTTAGTTTTTGCGACGCGCTTTATTCCACCAGTTCTTCGGCTAGACATGGAAATTACAAAGGCAGCAAAGAACCAATAGCGTATCATTACGACCATATAAACGTTATATTCAGTGGCTAGGTATTTTGACAGTCCGTCTTGGCTAGCAAAAACAATTGTTGTTATTATCATTAACAATATTCCAAGACGCTCGTTTTGTTTAGTCATTAGCGATTTTTGTCCCTCTTATCATATGCCTTTTTTTTGAGAATCCTTTTTGTCGAATTACCTCAAAACCTAATAGTTCTAGCGAACGCCTAACATGCCCAGCGGCTGTGTATGTCGAAAAGCTTCCCCCATTTTTTGTTCTTAAAGCAACCAATTTAAGAATATGATCTGTCCACATTTCGGGGTTCTTTCTTGGTGCAAATCCGTCAAGATACCAGCAATCAACTTCTGAATTAAACTCTATCAATGTACTTGAAATATCTCCTGTAAATACTCGAAGGCTTGCAAATCCAAAATCCACTAGATTACCTTCAAGAATTTCTTCCCATCTGTCTTGAAGAGTTTCTGCATATTCTGTTAACTCTGGGAAAAGTATATGTGCCTTCCGTAGATCAGGACGGCTTATTGGATATCCTTCAAAACTAACAAAATCAAATTTCCCTGTTTTTGATGATTTATTCCAAGCTGCACATGTTGCTAGAAAATTTAACCCTGTTCCAAAACCTAATTCTGCTATTAGAAAACCGTCATTTAGCCGTTTTGGAAGGTTATTCCCTTCAAGAAAAACATAATTCGTTTCTAACAGTCCATTTTCTAAGGAATAATAAGCGTCATCAAATTTATCCGAAATTGGCACTGTTTCGTCATGCCATGAAAGAGTTGCATATTTTTTCGGCATGGTCACCTTGTGAAAAGATAAGTTGAACGATAAATATATTGCACCTAATCGGAATTAAATAGCAATGGTTGATCTAGTTGTTAGAGGAGCTGGCGTTTTAGGATTAACGGTAGCTTGGGAAGCTGCAAAACGTGGCCTAAAAGTATGCATAATTGATCCCAATGGCATTGCGAGTACGGCAAGTGGGGGAATAGTCGGCGCGCTCGCACCACATGTTCCAGAAAATTGGAATTCAAAAAAGCAGTTTCAATTTCAAAGTTTAGTTAATTCAGAAAAATTTTGGAATGATGTGGATTTAGTATCTGGTGTGAATTCAGGGTATGCGAGATTAGGTCGTCTTCAACCAATTGATGATGAAAAAGCTTTACTTCTCGCTCAAAATAGGCAGGAAAACTCGAAACATCTTTGGCGTGGATTAGCAAAATGGCAGATTATTGATAGTAGTGGCCCATGGGCAATAGCGTCAAAAACAAAAAAATGGGTTTTTGATAATTTATCTGCTCGCATCAATCCAAGAGATGCATGCTTTAGCCTAGCTAGGGCAATTGAAAAGCACGGGGGGCTTTTTGAAACGGAGCCAATAAAAAACTTGAATGCAAAAACAGTTTGGGCGACTGGGGTACATGATTTAGATAGAATTTCCAAGTTAACTAAAACAAAATTTAGAACAGCGGTCAAAGGTCAGGCGGCATTATTTAGTTTTAAATGTATGGATTATCCTCAAGTTTTTGCAAAGTCTGTTCATTTTGTACCGCATTCCAATGGTACTTTGGCTGTCGGATCCACATCTGAAAATGAATTCAGCTCACCAAATGCAACGGATGAAGGCTTGGACAGGCTTATTGAAAATTCAAGAAGCATTATTCCCGAACTACGAAAACACCAACCTATTAAACGGTGGGCAGATGTTCGACCAAGAAGTCAATCGCGAGCACCAATAGTCGGTAAACATCCTTTAATGGACGGTGATTATATAATTAATGGTGGTTTTAAAATAGGCTTTGGAATGGCCCCGGAATTGGCTAGCGTACTTATTTCCTTGATCTGCGATGGTGTTGATAAAATCCCAGAGGCATTCATACCAAAAAACATACCATAGCTTAATCACATAGAAAAATTTCAACGAACTTTGAGAGCAGATTCACTCCATAAGTCTTCTGGCGATAACTTGAGCCTGAATTTCCGCAGCACCTTCGAAAATGTTTAGTATTCTAGCATCACAAAGAACACGGCTTATTTGATATTCTAAAGCAAAACCGTTACCACCATGAATTTGGAGACCATTGTCTGCGGCAGCCCAAGCAACTCGCGCTCCCAAGAGTTTAGCCATTCCCGCCTCGAGATCACACCTTCGATCATTATCTTTTTCAAATGCAGAATAGTAAGTTAGCTGTCGCGCTATTGTAGTTTCCACGGCCATCATGGCGAGCTTACTTGCTACACGTGGGAATTCAATTAATGCCTTCCCGAATTGTTTTCTGTCTAAGGCATACTGAAAAGAAAGATCTATTGCCTGCTGAGCAACACCCACAGCGCGCGCCGCAGTTTGAATTCTTGCACTTTCAAACGTTTTCATCAATTGGCGAAAGCCCTTACCCTCTTCTCCGCCCAAAAGATTAGATTTGTTAACATGAAAGTTATCGAAGGCAATTTCATATTCTTTCATACCTCGGTAACCTAATACTTCAATCTCTCCACCAGACATCCCATCAGTAGGAAAAGGATTTTCATCATCGCCCGGTGTTTTTTCTGCAAGAAACATTGATAATCCTCGATGATCTTTGCTGTCGGGATCAGTTCTTGCAAGTAATGTCATGACGTGAGTTCTAGATGCATGGGTAATCCAGGTTTTATTTCCAGTCACATTGTAATGGCCATGCTCATCTTTGGTAGCTCTGGTTCGAAGGCTACCTAAATCTGAACCAGTGTTAGGTTCAGTAAAAACGGCAGTTGGTAGTATTTCTGCCATTGCGATTTTGGGAAGCCAATGCTGTTTCTGCTCTTCTGTTCCACCGCATTCAATCAATTCTGCGGCAATCTCTGAACGGGTTCCCAAGGATCCCACCCCGATGTAACCACGAGACAGCTCTTCAGATACCACTGCCATGGAGGCCTTCGAGAGGCCAAATCCGCCATACTCCTCTGGAATGGTAAGGCCAAAAACACCCAGCTCTGCTAGTTCTTCTATTATTTCAATAGGGATTAACTCATCGTTTAGGTGCCACTCATGTGCATTTGGTAACACCTTATCGATAGAAAACTTACGAAACTGCTCACGTATCATTTCTAATTCGTCATCAAGTCCAGACTTGCCTGTGATAATTTCTGCAGAATGATCTTGCATCAAGCGGACCAACCTCATGCGAGCGTCTTGGCTGTTGCCTTTATTCGATAACTCTACAACTTCTGCAGATTGATATTTATCGATGGCCGCCTCAGAAATCCCTATGTCACTCAGACGCACGATTTCTCCCTGCGACATTGGTATTCCGCCGAGAACTTGTGCATGATATTCACTGGTCCCAATCTGATGGAGAAGCTGTTCAATTTCACCAAACTCGCCATCAGAGTGCAATTTTTCCGCCCAATTTTGCATCTGTTGCATCGCGGTTGCATATGTTGCAAGCCACGCTAGACCATGAACTGCGTCCTGGTTTTCCTCCAAAAGTTTGCCTGAAGTTTTTCCATCAACAACAATTTGAGCTTTCATTTGTTGTCTAGCGGTTTCAAAAAGGGTGCTTAATTCATCTGCTGCCCGCCGAGTTTTTGTTAGCAAATCAACGATCATCCAAGAGTTATCCAAATGAAACGCTAAATCTTGTCCATCATGTGCCATGAATCAGTCCTTCTCAATTTCCTCGCTTCATATACATTTTGCACTTGCAGCGCAACTTAAATACAAAGAAGTGTGGCAAATTGTTCTAAAATTACGTGGCGAAATATTGCGCCGCAGCGTGATGTAAGATCTATTGCTCCACAATGCTTAATGTGATTCACCAATTTGAAACGTCAACTGTTTTGTTTTTTGTAACAGTATGTTTTGTAGCGGGTTTCATTAAAGGTATAGTTGGTTTTGCAATGCCAATGATAATTTTGGGATGTTCTGCAGCACTTGGTATGCCTTTGTTAGGACTTGCGGTTTTAATTATGCCGACACTCGTAACAAATATTTACCAAGTAAGTTTGTTTGGAAAAGCAGAGCTCGTAAAAAGTATCAGGGACTTTAGATTTTTTTTATTTGCATGTTTGATTGGATTATTTGTTGGTGCAAATTTGTTTGCTGCAGCCAATCTTAATATTTTAATAGCCGGTATCGGCGCTGTAGTCTTACTGTTATCTCTTTTACAGTTAGTAAATATTCGGGCACCCAAAAGGACAAATTCTAGAGCTCTGTCGGGTATTTCTGGAGCAATTACCGGCTTGCTTGGAGGCGGAACCGGAATTTGGGGACCAACAACTGTTCTTTACTTGACGTCAATTGGTACGTCAAAGAAAAGACAGATATTGGTGCAAGGCTTGACCTTTGCCTTAAGCTCATTTTTTTTATTGTTTGCACATTTGTACACGGGCGTTTTTAATAAAGATACAGGAATTCTGTCAACTTTTATGGTTTTACCTGCCATGATCGGTATGATATTTGGAGTCGGCATCCAACGTTATTTAAATCAAGATAAATTTCGCGTGGTCACACTTATTCTGCTGTGTATCGGTGGCGTTTATTTGATATATCGGTCCGCCAACGTGTTTTGATATATTACAAAAGTAAGTATTTAGTTATCACCAAGATAGCTAGTTTTTATTATCCCTTTTAAATTCTTAAATCGTAGGTTATACAAACATCAAAGTTTCCCAAAATGGTAACATAAAACAAACCTAGTGATGGGTTTTTAAAGGAGTAAAACACAATGGTAAAACCCCTTATGGCGCGGGCTACTGCTGTATGGTTGGTTGACAATACAACCCTTTCATTTAAGCAAATTGGCGACTTTGTGAGTATGCATGAACTTGAGATCCAGGGAATTGCAGATGGCGACGTAGCATTAGGTGTTAAAGGTTTTGATCCTGTTGCAAACAATCAGTTAGACTTGGATGAAATCAAGAAAGGTGAGGGAGATCCTTTACACAAACTAAAACTAAAATTTAATCCAGCTGCAGTTGGAGAGGAAAAGCGCCGTGGTCCTAGGTATACTCCACTTTCAAAACGACAGGATAGGCCTGCATCAATATACTGGCTCGTCAAGTTTCATCCTGAACTATCCGATGGGCAGATCAGCAAGTTAATTGGAACAACGAAGCCAACTATTCAAGCCATTCGAACACGCACTCATTGGAATATTTCAAATATTCAACCAATAGATCCAGTTGCCTTGGGTTTGTGTAAACAATCAGAACTAGATGCAGCAGTTCAAAAAGCAGCGGATAAGAAAGTTGCTGCTGATGATGTTATGAATGATGAGGATCGAAGAAAATTGGTTAGCACCGAAAAATCTCTAGAGATGGATGTGGAAGAAAAAGCATCTAACCCATTTAATGCTGAGGGAGACCTTCCCGTAAATAGTCCTAATACTCAAGTTCAATCTGACGAGGGCCAGGACTACAGGGATGCAGACAGTTTTTTTAATTTACCAGAGGAAGGAACTGATGCTGATAACGATAAGTAAATCAGTATTAGCCTGTTAAGGATCATATTTTAGCTCGAGCGTTTAAAGCGGCTGAGATAGTCCCCTCATCCAAATAATCTAACTCACCTCCCATAGGAACTCCACGGGCCAGTGAGGTTACTGAAACCCTATTTTCGATCTGTTCAGCGATATAATGAGCCGTGGTTTGTCCCTCAAGCGTGGCATTCAAAGCTAAAATAACTTCATGGACTTCTTCATTATCAACGCGTTTTATTAGTTTTGGAATTTTTAATTCTTCAGGCCCGATACCATCCAACGCTGATAAAGTTCCGCCAAGAACGTGATATTGGCCCTTAAAAACTGATGTTCTCTCCATAGCCCATAGATCCGAAACATCTTCAACAACGCAAATTTGGCCGTTATTTCGCTTTTGATCTTCACAAAGCTCACATATATTTGCGGTCCCAATGTTACCACAATTGAGACACTCTCGGGCTTGCTCAGCAACCTTTGCCATCTGTTTCGATAGGGGAGTGAATAGACTACTTTTTTTGCGGATCAGATGCAAAACAGCGCGCCTGGCAGATCGAGGGCCTAATCCAGGCAATTTGGCGACAAGATCTATCAAAATCTCAATTTCTCGTGTTCTTGAAGTGCTCAATGGTTTCCTCAGACAAATATAGGGGATTTTATTGAAGCTAAAATGGTAATTTCATTCCAGCTGGAAGCCCCAATGCTTCGGTTATTTTCTCCAATTCTTTTTTTGATCTATAAGATGCTTTTGCTTGTGCATCCTTTATTGCGGCCAAAATGAGGTCTTCTACAATTTCTTTATCATCGCCATTAAAAATTGATGGATCAATTTCTAAGCCCGTTAACTCGCCTTTTGCTGTCGCTGTCGCTTTAACTAGACCAGCTCCAGACTCTCCTATTACTTCAATGAGAGCCAAATCTTCTTGCATACGAGCCATTTTTTCTTGCGTTTCTTGGGCTGCTTTCATCATTTTGCCCATGTCTCCAAGTCCACCTAGTCCCTTAAACATTTTAAAACCTTTCAATAAATTCTGTTTTAATCTTCTTCAAATGGATCCCACTCACTGTCAACTTCTTCAAGTGCCTGAATGGCTGCCTCTTGCTCTAATTTTTTCTTTGAAATTACATTAACAATCCGAGCAGCAGGAAATTGAACCAGCACTTCTTTTACAAAAGGATGAGCGTATGCCTCAGTTTCTAATTCTTTCGCATCTTTTTCTTTTTTTTCAAAAATTGTCTCTGCTTCACCATTCTGGACAACGCTTACAGCCCAGCGGCTTCCTGTCCATTCTTTGAGTCGATTGCTTAATCTCTGGGCTAAGTTAGCAGGAGCAAATTCCGTTGGCGTAAACTCTATATATCCTGGACGATAGGTGACCAAGCGCAAACCATTTTCGATATCAACGAGCAATTTAACATCTCTATTTTGTTTTACTAACTCTAGAATATCCTCGAATTTAGTATAACTGACTATCCCAATACCTTCATCAGCAGCCGGAGCAACTTTTAAGTTGGACGCGTTATTCTGTTTGGGTTGAAAAATCTCGTGACTAATCGCCCGCGTACCCATATTTTTTGATGGTGTTTCTAAATTTTTTTCTTTGTTAGCCCCCTGCAATTTACTCTCAATTTTCTTGATTAAATCTTCTGTCGGAGGTAAGTCGGCCGCATGTGTGAGTCGTATAATTATCATTTCTGCGGCCATTAGCGGGCTTGGGGCAATAGCAATTTCATCAAGAGATTTAATAAGCATTTGCCACATTCTCGTGAGCACACGCATAGATAAAAGTTTTGAAAATTCTATGCCGCGCATTCGCTCATCAGGCGTTACTGTAGGGTCTTCATTTATATCTGGCGTTATCTTCGCAACTGATATCCAATGTGTGATTTCTGCTAAATCTTTAAGAATTACAATTGGATCTGCTCCATCTGAATATTGTGAACCAAGTTCATTTAGGGCAGATGCTGCATCGCCCTGCATTATCATTTCGAAAAGGTCCAATACTCTGCCACGGTCTGCAATTCCTAGCATCGCTCTGACATGCTTTGCATCGCTACTGCCACCACCGTGGCTTATCGCTTGGTCTAAAAGAGATGTTGCATCTCTTGCGGAACCTTCCGCAGCTCTGGTTATCATTCGCAGAGCATCCTCAGAGACGTTAACACCTTCCGATCCTGCAATTTTCTGAAGCAGTGCCGTCATGTCTTCTGGCTCTATTCTTCTAAGATCAAATCTTTGGCAACGGGATAGGACTGTTACAGGCACTTTCCGGATTTCGGTTGTTGCGAAAATAAACTTTACGTGTTCTGGTGGCTCTTCCAGTGTTTTTAACAGTGCATTAAATGCGCTATTAGACAACATATGAACTTCGTCGATTATGTATACCTTGAAGCGGCCTGAGGAAGCTTTGTAATAAATACTTTCTATTATTTCTCTTATGTCATCAACACTAGTTCGACTTGCGGCGTCCATTTCCATTACATCAACATGGTTGCCTTTAATAATTGCAGTACAATTCGAACATTTCCCACAAGGCTCTATTGTGGGCCCACCGTTTTGATCTAAACCGATACAATTTAACCCTTTGGCAATTATTCTCGCTGTGGTCGTTTTCCCCGTACCCCTTATGCCAGTTAAAATGAACGCTTGTGCAATCCTATCAGCATCAAAAGCGTTTTGAAGAGTTTGAACCATTGCCGCTTGGCCAACCAAATCTTTAAATGTCTCTGGGCGGTATTTTCGAGCAAGGACTTTATATAGGTTCATTTCGGTTATTTCAGTCATCAATAGGTCCCCAGTAGACATACAGAATATTTACTAGTGTTAGTATACTGCATTATTTACTATTCTAAATGGCAAATTGAAATAGCATTATAGAAGTCAGTGTTTGAGGTAGTCAAAATAGAATTTGAAAATGGTTTCGTTGGCTTATGTCCAATGCCGGGAAAGTACTCTTCATTTGATGAGGACTTTTTGCAATTGGTTAATGCAATGCCTACAGTCGTTGTAACATGTGCAACCAAATATGAGATGATTAACTGTTCAGCGGCCAGCTTGCCTGAAAAATTACATACATTAGGAATTAAATGGTTTCAAATAGCGGTAGATGACTATCAGATACCAGATGCACTGCGTGAAAAAGAATGGAATTCTATGATGCCAATGTTAAAAAGAACTGTACTCAGTGGTGGGGGTATAATTTTCAATTGTATGGGTGGGTGCGGAAGATCTGGCATGTTTTTGCTGCGGTTACTTCTAGAAATGGGTTGGAGTTCTGAAGGTGCTTTGGAGCGTTTACGAGAGTTTCGACCTTGCGCAATCGAAACTGAACAACAAAAGTTTTGGGCTTTCAAGTAAAGCTGCAAAATTAGAAAATCTTTAGGTGATTTTGATAAAAAAAAGGTGAGAGATTGATAACGACCCGAATAAAACTCGTTACGGCTGCTTCCTTCCGGACCTGACCGGGTTGGCGAGGTATACGCCCGCATCAACCCCTCGGGAGTCATTTAAAGGCTTTAAAGTGTAGTTGCAAGTTGACTCTGTCAATTTTGATTTTTAGGGATAAGGCAAATACTTCGGTAAGGATCTTTATATTTGAGAAATGCTGAAAGAGTTACTTTTGGGGGATCTGGGTTAAATCGAGCAAGTGAGCTTCGCGGCTCTGCAAAAGCTTCGCCTCGTGAAGGAGATCTATTTATTATTCATTGGCGCGGTAAATTTGCAGTTGATTTAAAAAATGCCTGCGAACTTGCCCTAATGAAATATCCAAACAAGATAATTTCGAATAAACAAATAATCTTTCTTGGAAGAAAGAAAGATGTTTCGTATTTTGCTACTGATATTTCGGAATGGGAGCCTATTGGCCAAGATGAAATAGATGGCTCGTTTTATGATAAAACTCAACAATTTCATGAATTTCTAGGTAAAGATTTCCCGTTTTGGGAGCTAAGAAGCTTCATGCATTTATTAACACCTAGGTCTGCTGAATTGGCTTCTACCGCTAAATCTGTTTTCCATTGGCAAAATACCTCTCGCTTCTGCTCAAAATGCGGACAGAAAGTTTCAATTATTGAGTCGGGCTGGCAGATAAATTGTGAAAATTGTAACAGTTCGTCTTTTCCACGCATTGACCCAGTAGTTATCATGCTAATCACAAATGGACCCTTTGTTTTGTTGGGTAGATCTATCGGATGGCCCGATGGTATGTATTCTCTACTCGCAGGGTTTATGGAACCTGGGGAAACTTTAGAAGCAGCGGTTCGCCGAGAGGCTTTTGAAGAATCTGGAATTAATGTTGGCGCTGTGCAATATCTTGCCTCGCAACCGTGGGCATTCCCAATGTCTTTGATGTTTGGTTGCTATGGGGAAGCAAAGTCCAAAGAAATCACAATAGATCACTCTGAGATGGAAGATATAAAATGGGTCAATAAACATGATCTGCATATGGCCATGGCAGGTCTAGAAGACAGTTTTAAAGCGGCGAGACCTGGTTCAATTGCACATTTTCTGCTATTGAATTGGCTAGCTGATACATTGCAATAAAAATGACCTATCCTACAACGTAAAAATGGTATTTTATTAATATTTAAAATTTGAACTTATACTCGTTCGGAACTTGCTGGGTAAACTCCAAGAATACTTATTGATTGAGTAAAATAAGAAAGCTCGTCCAAGGCCAGTTTGACATTTGTATCATCTGGATGACCCTCGATGTCGGCATAAAATTGAGTTGCGGAGAAGGTCCCTCCCACCATGTAGCTCTCTAATTTAGTCATGTTTACGCCATTTGTAGCAAAGCCACCCATCGCTTTATACAAAGCCGCCGGAATATTGCGCACCTGGAAAATGAACGTTGTCATCATTTTTGTGTCACCACGCCTGGTATTATCTGGGTAGGAGGACATCAGAAGAAATCTCGTAGTATTATGATCGGAGTCTTCGATGTCTTCTGCAAGTACTTCAAGCCCATAGATCTCTGCAGCCAACTTACTGGCCAACACCCCAAGGCCTTTGGCTTTCGAGTCTTTTAAGGCGGCGGCTGCGCCTGCGCTATCAATCGCCCTAATCCCGCGGATATTATTTTTGTCTAAAAATGAAGCTGCTTGTGGTAATAGAACTGGATGCGCTTTAGCTACTTCGATATCTTCGAGCTTTTTCCCCGGCAAGCCTAACAAATTTATTCTTACCCGAGTAAATACTTCATCAATAATGTGAAGGCCCGATCCAGGAAGTAATCTGTGAATATCTGCGACTCTGCCGTAGGTAGTATTTTCGACTGGTAGCATGGCTAAATCTGCAACATTGTTATTAACAGCATAAATAACATCCTCAAAGGATTTACATGGTAATGCCTTGCAATTTGGTCGAGCTGACATACACGCTTCATGCGAATAGGCTCCAAGTTCGCCTTGAAAAGCTATGGTTTTCATCTTTCACCCCAAAAAATTTGCCCTAAAGGGCGTTTCGTCGCGGATCAACATCTTGCATAACCTGTATCGATGAGGATAGAAAGCTCCAAACTAGTTTAAATGGACCGTGTGTTATGCTTGATACAATGACTTTCACAAAGATAATTGGTGGCTTTTGTGGTGCCCTTTTAATCTATCTCCTTGGTAGTTGGGCTGCCGAAAGCTTTTATCATGTGGGCGGTCATGGGCACGGAGAAAAACATGCTTATGGCTATGCTATAGAAGTTGAGGAAGAAGAAATTGTTGATGAACCCGAAGAAGAAATTGACTTTGCTGGTTTGATGGAAGTCGCAGATGTATCTAAAGGCGCAAAAGTTTGGGGTAAATGTAAGGCATGTCATAAGCTAGAGGACGGTGCAAATGCAACAGGACCTCACCTTTACGCTATTGTTGATCGTGAGGTTGCCTCTGTGAGTGACTATAATTATTCTGGAGCTTTGATAAAGGTTGCAGAAGTTTGGGATATTGATAGCTTGAATGGATTTTTGGAAAATCCTAAAACATACGCGCCCGGTACTAAAATGGGCTTTGCAGGGCTCAAAAAGCCAGATGACCGAGCGAATTTGATTGCCTACTTGGACAGTGTGGAAAAGTAAAGGCGACACAAAAGTAGCATGATTATTAATGCTAAGTAATTACTATAACTGTCAATAAAAACCACCATGAGTATGGTCAAAATCCGCCTCAATCTTACATATGTTATTAAAAGGGGTCTGTTATGTTAGAATTGTTGCAAATAAATTATTTAGTTGAAATAAGAAATCGATTGATCGCATTTGTTTGTTTGATCTTTTTTGTGTTATTGGTATCTACTGCATCTGTTCTGAATGCAGATCAACACACTATAAAAGCACATGGGTTTAATTTTTTTGGAGAGCTGAAATATCCAAATGATTTTCAGCATTTAGACTACGTGAATCCGAATGCGCCAAAAGGTGGTGAAATATCAATATGGGGTTTTGGTACTTTTGACTCGATGAACCCTTACTCAAGGAAGGGACGAGCTGCGTCTCTATCATCTGCTCCATTCGAGTCACTCCTTGTTGAGACGGGCGATGAAATTGGATCTTCATATGGGCTACTTGCTGAAAGCATTGAGTACCCGGCAGATCAAAAATGGGTAATTTTCAAACTTCGCAAAGAGGCACAGTTTTCGGATGGAACTCCTGTTACTGCAGACGATGTAGCATTTACTTATAACCTCTTCCTCGAACAGGGGTTGCCTAGCTACAGGGCTGTTCTGGCTGAAATAGTTCAAGGCGTTGAAGTTATTGGTCCCTATACCATCAAGTACATATTTTCAGACCAAGCATCGAAAAGAGACGCGATACCAATCGTTGGTGGTTTGCCGGTTAAATCACAAGCTTGGTTTGAAAGAAGTCAGGCTCGGCTTGACGAGTCTCGAATGGAGCCAGCAGTCGGATCAGGTCCGTATGTTCTAGATAGCTTCGAAATAAATCGTTGGGTAAAATATCGACGAAATCCTGAATATTGGGGCGCAAGTCTACCAATAAATAGGGGTCGATCAAATTTTGATGAGATCAGAGTTGAATATTTTGCGGATACTAATGCGGCATTTGAAGCATTTAAGTCGGGGGCTTACACGATGCGGGTTGAAAACTCATCAAAAAGTTGGGCTACCGCATATGATTTTCCAGCATTGAACGATGGGCATGTGGTAAAAAAACTAATGCCGGATGGAGGTATAGCAAACGGGCAAAGCTTTGTCATGAATCTCCGAAGGGAAAAATTTTCTGATATTCGGGTGAGAAAGGCTTTATCTTATCTATTTAACTTTGAATGGTCCCGTGAGTCTTTGTTCTACGGGCAATATGCTAGAATTAATTCATTTTGGGAAAATTCAGATTTGGCGGCCACTGGACTCCCCTCTAGTGAGGAAATGATGCTTTTATCACCGTTGGAAAGTGATTTGCCAAGCGGCGTACTCACGCAGGATGCAATTATGGCTCCGGTATCTGGAACAAAGCCAATGGACCGATCCAATCTCCGCAAAGCAAATGCTTTATTAGATGATGCTGGTTGGCCTGTTGGTGCAGATGGTCTTCGTAGAAATGCTAGCGGTGATACTTTGAAAATCGAAATAATTGAGGACAGCGCCGCATTTGATAGGATCGTACTGCCCTTCGTTGAAAATATGAAAGCAGCTGGGATCGATGCTGAATATGATAGAATAGACCCTGCTCAGTATACAGATCGAACTCGTAACTATGACTTCGATATTATAACTGATCAATTCCCAATGTCATATGAACCCTCCTCCGGGCTGAAACAGTACTTTGGGTCTGAGACAGCTGATGATTCCGTGTTTAATTCAATGGGTCTGAAATCCTCAGCTGTTGATACGCTTATTGAGCATGTGGTTGCAGCTGAAAACAAAAGTGATTTAAAAGTGGCAGTCAAAGCTCTTGACAGGACACTTAGAGCTTACAATTTTTGGATACCCCAATGGTATAACGATCAGCATCGCGTGGCTTACTGGGATATGTATGAACATCCAGAAGAAATTGCACCTTATGACTTGGGATACTTGGACTATTGGTGGTACAATGAAGGTAAGGCAAAAGCATTAAAAGATGCTGGTTTTCTGCGCCAATAAATTAAGATGACAGCATATCTTATGCGTCGTTTATTGCTGGTAATCCCAACCTTGTTTGGGATTATGGTGATAAATTTTGCGCTCACCCAATTTGTACCAGGTGGCCCAATAGAGCAAATAATTGCAAACTATGAGGGAAATGGCGATGTTTTTGAAGGTATTGCTGGGGGTGGTAACGAAGTTGCTCAAAACTTTGAACAGGATGAAAAGTATACTGGTGCCAGGGGCCTACCACCAGAGTTCATAGCAGAATTAGAAAAAGAGTTTGGTTTTGATAAGCCACCCCTTACTCGGTTTTTGTTTATGATGTGGAATTATCTCCGCTTGGATTTTGGTGAAAGTTATTTCAGGTCGATATCAGTGATTGACTTGGTCATTGAGAAGATGCCGGTATCCATCTCACTAGGTCTTTGGTCAACATTGATCGCTTACATGGTGTCAATACCACTTGGGATCAGAAAAGCCGTCCGCGATGGTTCTAAATTTGATACTTGGACCAGTGTGCTTATAGTTCTTGCGTATGCAATTCCAGGCTTCTTGTTTGCAATTTTGTTGTTAGTTTTATTTGCTGGTGGGTCATATTTTCAGATTTTCCCCCTTAGAGGCCTCACATCTGAAAATTTTTCTGAGCTTGGGCTATTTTCGAAAGTTATAGATTATCTTTGGCATATTTCTTTACCGGTTTTAGCATCATCAATTTCAGCTTTTGCAACCTTAACTCTTTTGACAAAGAATAGCTTCTTGGATGAAATTCAGAAGAATTATGTGATAACAGCCAGATCCAAGGGTGTCAGTGAAAAACGCGTACTTTACGGGCATGTTTTCCGTAACGCTATGTTAATTGTAATAGCTGGATTTCCGGCTGTTTTCATAGGTGTTTTTTTTACAGGTTCCCTCATAATTGAAACTATTTTTTCACTCGACGGTCTCGGTAGGATGGGTTTCGAGGCTGCTATTGCACGTGATTATCCAGTAATATTTGGAACACTTTTTATATTTGGTCTGATGGGGCTAGTGGTCGGTATAATTTCTGACTTAATGTACGTGTTTATAGATCCCCGCATTGATTTTGAAATCAGGGAGGGTTAGCGTTTGCTAGGCTCACCAATTACAAAACGAAGATGGCGAAGCTTTAGATCCAACAATAGGGCATTTTGGTCACTGATTATCTTCTCTGGTTTATTTACTCTGTCTCTTTTTGCTGAATTTATTGCCAATGATAAGCCAGTTTTTGTCAGTTATAGAGGTGAAATACATATGCCCATCTTTACATTCTATCCTGAGGTTAGGTTTGGTGGAGATTTTAAAACAGAGGCAGCTTACAAAGAGGTAGAAGTAGAGTGCTTAATTCTTTCCGGTGGTCTTAGTGACTGTTTTGAGAAACCTGAAGATATAGTAGATGCTATAAAGTTAGATAAGTTTGAAAACTTAGAGTTCCATCGTGGTTGGATTATTTGGCCCTTAATCCCATACTCTTTTGACACATCTGTTGATATTCCTGGAGCGGCACCATTGCCCCCCAGTAAATCAAATATATTAGGGACGGATGATGTAAAGAGAGATGTTCTGGCTCGTGTAATTTATGGATTCCGTATATCAATAATGTTTACTTTGTTAGTCACAATAGCTTCAAGTCTTTTGGGTATTCTTGCAGGCGCTGTTCAAGGATATTTTGGAGGACGAACAGATTTGTTTTTCCAGAGATTTATAGAGATTTGGGGCGCTGTGCCTTCCTTATACGTAATCATAATATTATTTGCTATTTTGGGTAGAAGTTTTTGGTTGCTTGTTTTGCTTACAGTTCTTTTCGGTTGGATGGGTCTGGTTGGCGTAGTTCTAATGCCTTTTATTGTTACTGGGACAATTGCTACTCTAGCTTCATTGGATTTTTTGGGTTTTGGATTGCCTGCCTCTGCTCCGTCTTTGGGAGAGTTGACTTTGCAAGCAAAACAAAACCTTCAGGCTCCATGGTTAGGCTTTACTGCTTTTTTTACATTTGCAATAATGTTGGCACTGCTTGTTTTTATTTTTGAGGGTATTCGCGACGCTTTTGATCCTAGGAAGACCTTCAAATGACCTGTCTATTATCTGTAAATAATCTTGGGGTTAAATTTCAGAGTGATGGATCAGAGGTTATTGCTGTCGATGGGATTGATTTTGAAATTAACAAGGGAGAAGTCGTAGCCTTAGTTGGAGAAAGTGGGTCTGGTAAATCAGTTTCGGCCCTCTCAATACTTTCGCTGCTGCCAAATAATGCGGATGTTTCTGGCTCGATTAAACTTCAAGGCATTGAATTACTAGGCATTAGCCATAAAGAACTCAAAAGTGTTCGTGGTAGTGAAGTCAGTTTTATTTTTCAGGAGCCTATGACATCTTTGAATCCACTTCACACCATTGAAAAGCAACTGCGTGAAGCGGTTGAACTGCATAGTGCTGCGTATTTTAGTAACATTAGCGAGTATATTCTTGAGTTGTTGACGCGAGTCGGTATAGATAGACCGAGACAAAGGCTGAGTGCTTACCCCCACCAGCTATCGGGCGGTCAACGTCAGCGTGTAATGATCGCTATGGCACTCGCAAATAACCCAAAAATTTTGATTGCGGATGAGCCAACAACGGCGCTGGATGTCACTATTGAGTCTCAAATATTAGATTTGCTTGTTGAATTGAGAAAAGATACCGAGATGGGAATTCTTTTTATTACGAACGATCTTGGGCTAGTAAAAAGATTAGCAAACCGAGTTTGTGTAATGAAAAATGGAAAAATCGTTGAAGACGGTTTGGTATCAGAGGTTTTCGAAAAACCAAGCCATCCATACACCAGAAAACTTCTTTTCGCTAATACTTCGGTCAGTCCTGATCCGGTGGATGAAAAAGCTGATGTTGTTGCTGAAGTTTCCTCCCTGAAGGTTTGGTTTCCCATCCAAAGAGGTCTTCTTAAACGTACAGTAGGTTTTGTGAAAGCGGTTAATGAGGCTAATTTAACTGTTAGAGAGGGAGAGACTATAGGTGTCGTTGGTGAGAGTGGATCTGGCAAGTCTACGCTTGCCCTCGCATTGATGCGCTTAATTAAATATGAAGGTTCAGTTTATTTTAATGGTCGGAATTTAAATGAATTATCTCTAAAAGACCTCAGAAAATTAAGAAAAGATATTCAGATCGTTTTTCAAGATCCGTATGGGTCATTATCGCCTCGAATGACTTGTGAGCAAATAATATTAGAGGGTGTGAAAGTTCACTTTCCTACATCTTTGCAAGACACCGAAAATTTGGTCTCAGAAGCAATGTTAGAAGTTGGCTTAGATCCTAAAACAAGGCATCGTTATCCCCATGAATTCTCTGGCGGTCAAAGACAACGCATAGCAATTGCCAGAGCTATGGCTTTGAAGCCAAAATTAGTAGTTTTGGATGAACCCACCTCAGCCTTAGACAGAACCGTACAAGTTCAAATTGTTGATTTGCTTAAGGCTCTACAAAAAAAACATAAAATTGCATATATTTTTATAAGCCACGACCTGAAAGTTATAAGGTCAATGTCACACCGTATTATTGTTATGAAAGATGGGAATATTGTTGAAACGGGTGGGGCAGAGCAAGTTTATACTAATCCACAAAGTGCTTATACGAAAAACTTGCTAAAATCGGTTCATTAAAAACTTTTAGTATCGCTTTAGTGTAAATGTTAGCCAGCATTTAGATTTATCCAGATGGATTTATTATGTCACACGTTATTTGTCGGTTAGCTAACTTGCGACAGGCTTGTTCAGCCATAACTTGCGAAACACCATAAAAGTTTGCTTCAAAACCAAGTTGTGTTTTCACAACTTTACGCAACGAACCACCCAATGTTGGCATTTCTGCAAGTGCAGTTTTGATCAGCATTTTTTCTGCTGCATATCTGGTGCCAAAGCGACCAACATTTATACCCCAAACTTTGTGTTCATCTGATGAATTATGGCTCACAAGCCTTGCTGGCTTCAGCATATTTGTTTCTTTTGTGACTGAGGAAGATATTGTATCAGAAGATTTAACATCGAGGGTTGCAAGGTGAATTTGTGCCGTATCCACATTTTCTGATTGTTCTGAAGCTACCATTAGCATTTCAAGGGTTTTCTCGATCCCATCTGAGAGATCTACAGATGCTATGATTGCAGATTTTGAACCCGGTCGTGGTTTAGGGACTAAACTTTTTCTAACTGCTCCAGAAGATCTCTTAATCTTTTTAGCGTCCAAGTTAGTTGATGAGTAGTTTGGTAGCTGTGGTTTCCTTAAATAGACATTCGTTGGTGCTTTCTTGAAACCTAGGTCCATTAATTTTGCCACTTGTCTATTTCTTGTAGCAATACTTCTTCCGCCAAATACAGTTGTAATTATTCTTTCGCTTCCCCTCTCAGCAGACGCGGTAAGAGTGTAGCCAGCGGCACTCGTAAACCCTGTTTTAATACCATCAGCGCCCCTGTAATTTGCTAAAAAGCGGGTATTCGTATGACGAACCTTTTTAATCCCGGCATTAGCTGTGCGCCGCGAAAACAAATGATAATATTCTGGGTAATCATAAAAAACATGTCTCCCAAGTATTGTCATATCCCTGGCAGTTGAGAGATGCCCTTGCTGGGTGAGACCGTGAGCATTCTTAAAGGTTGTTCGTTTCATGCCAAGTGCTTTTGCAGTTCGGTTCATTCGCCGTGCAAAAGCCGCTTCACTGCCCTCTATTGCTTCTCCAATAGCCGTAGCAGCATCATTAGCTGACTTGATTGCAGCGGCTCTGATTAAATATCTGAGACTAATACGTTGACCCGCTTTAAGGCCAAGTTTAGAAGGTGGTTCTGAAGCCGCCTTTTTTGAAATTTTAACTTTTGTATCAAGGCTTATTTCTCCATTCTCAACTGCTTCAAATGCGACATATAATGTCATCATTTTAGTTAATGATGCTGGATGTAATCTTTGGTCTGCATTTTCAGTATGTAAAACGCTACCATCGCGCGCATCCATAACCATTGCAGCATAAGTGACTGCCATTGCTGGCTGTGATGCTAGCACTACCATTGAAACAAATAGTATAATGAATATGCCTAACCAAGCGGACTTTAAAAGCCGTTTCGTAATATTAACTACCAATTTCCTGCCTCATTCTGCCAGTTTTCTGGTCAGATTATTGTCGAACAATCAACAATATTAAGCGAACTTTGTCAAATAAAGTCTTAATTTCACTTACTTTTTGTCCCACTAAAGCATTTGAGCACAATATATGGTAGCAATATACATTCGATATACTAGATAAATATTATTGTATTAAAGTTCTTGAATAAATTGACCGACTTACCGATTATTGTAATTTATTTTTGGTATGGCTTGTAAGGGTCTTTTCAAGTTACACAGCTACATTATATAACAAATTGATAAATAATAACACGTTGAGATAAAATGCCGGTTGTTCCCCACCAAATGTCAGGTGAGTTTGATCAGGATGGCGAACAAGGTGTAGCGCTGGAAACTCGCACTAAGACAAAGCGTCCACCGTTGTACAAAGTCCTACTATTAAATGACGACTACACTCCAATGGAATTTGTAGTTGTAGTCTTAGAGCGATTTTTTGGTAAGAATCATACTCAAGCATTTGAGATCATGTTGACAGTTCACAAAAAAGGAATGGCTGTTGTGGGAATTTTTAGTCATGAAATAGCAGAAACAAAAGTTGCTCAGGTGATGGATTTTTCTAGGCGCCATCAACATCCATTACAATGCACAATGGAGAAAGAGTAATTTTGACAAGGTATACTAACAAGAATTATGTATGTTTGTTAAGCGTTTATCTGTTTTAAAAGATATCCTTCCAGATCTTTTTACTTTAAATAAAACAATCTGTTTTATCAACCCACAAGATTTAACCGATTTAGATTACTTCAGCAATAAGAATACGGTTGTTTTAACTGACGATATAAGACTTTATTCTCCTCTGTCGGATGCAGGCTACAACTGTAAATCAGACGTAAATTTCTTAACTGATGTTTCGATAATTCTTCTGCCAAAGTCGAAAGAGCTTGCGAAAGAGTTAATACTTTTGGGCTCCACAATTGCTAACAAAGGATATGTCGTTATAGATGGAGACAAAAACGATGGTATTGTTTCTATTATAAAAGAACTCCAAAAAAAAATTTCCTTTGAGGTAAACCTTTCTAAAGCACATGGCAAAATAGCAGTTTACAGAACGGCTAGCGGAAATCTGCCTTCAACTTGGCACCCTAATAAATTTAATAAAATTAATAATGAGTTTGTAACCTTATCAGGTGTTTTTTCTTCGGATCATGTTGATCCAGGGTCTAAGTTATTGAAAGATCAATTACCCCAAAATTTAAATGGTTCTGGTGCTGATTTTGGTGCTGGTTGGGGTTTCCTGACAAATTTTTTGGAAAACTTAGAGTTAGTTGATAATATTTTTGCAATAGATACCTCAAAACGGGCATTAGAATGCGCGGTAAAAAATTGTAATACATCTAAAGTTGAATTCGTTTGGGACGATGTTCAGCAATGGAGAGCGCCAAAACCTTTGGATTTCGTTGTCATGAATCCCCCTTTCCACTCAAATGGTAAGGTAGACATTGAGCTTGGTGAGGGATTTATAATTTCTGCTGCAAAAAACCTTCTGAGGAATGGTAAGTTATATATGGTTTCAAATAGGCACCTTCCCTACGAAAATATACTTTGCAGATATTTTGGTAATTCGAAAGAAATTGGGGGAGATAATAGGTTTAAAATATTTCTGGCTGAAAAACCTCTCGCAGTATCGAGAAAAAAAACCTAAACTTACGAAACTTATAGGGGAGAAGAAATGTCCTTTTCTGTAGAAGGTAAGACTACCATAGTAACTGGGGCCGCTAATGGTATTGGCTTGGCAATAGCGAAGCACTTTGCCGAGGAGGGTGCGCACGTCATGTTCGCTGATATGGATGATAAAAGTCTAAAGAAGGAATTAGGTGAAGAATGTGAGAATGGGAATGTACGTTACTTTTCTGGAGACTTGCGTGAAAGACTGACAATAGCTAATTTGCTTTCTGCCACTATAGATGCTTTCGAGCGTGTTGATATTCTGATTAACGCTTCAAGGCAAGTTTTGCTTACAGATCCACTTGATTTAGAGGACGAAACAATTGCTGTTATGTGGCAACAAAACGTATTGAATAGTTTTAGACTATCCCAGCATGTGGCTAAAAGAATGATCAAACAGTCGGAAGAAGACACGGAAGCTGACGGTATTATTGGTACAATTGTAAATTTGTCATCAATTGCCTCAACTTTGGCTCAACCGAGGCTTTTAGGCTACTCAATAGCTACGGCTGCAATGGATCAGATGACACGTTCTCTTGCGGTTTCACTTGCTCCTAGCCGTATCAGAGTAAATTCTCTGGCTATTGGTTCAATTATGTCTGCTAGCTTGCAGAATAGTCTTAAGGATGCGGATGAGCTTAGACAGGATATTGAGGCGCATACACCAATGGGACGCATTGCTTCCGCTTCCGAAATAGTTGAAACTGTTCAGTATTTAGCTGCGCCAGCTTCTGGTTTTGTAACCGGTCAAATAATCACAGTTGACGGAGGCCGGTGTCTTCTGGATCCCGTATCTTCACCTTTTCATTAATGTAAGCATCAAAAGAATTAGAGCATATATGAAACAAATTACTGAAGTTGAAAAAAATAGAGCCAGTGAATGGTTTTTAAGTTTAAGAAACGATATCGTATCTGCTTTTGAAGAGTTGGAACAGTCACATTTTAAAGGACCTTTTTCGGAGCTCGGTGCTGGTAAATTTGAAGTCAACGAAACAAAACGAGAGGATAAGCTGGGTGTTGATGCCGGCGGCGGATTAATGAGTGTAATGCGAAATGGGCGTATTTTCGAAAAAGTAGGCGTCAACGTTTCAACGGTATATGGAAATCTTAATAAAGCCGCGCAACAGTCGATGGCTGAGCGTTTGGGAATTCCTGAAATGCGAGAGGATCCAAAATTTTGGGCTAGTGGTATTAGTTTAGTTGCTCACGTCAGAAATCCTAATTGTCCGGCGGTTCACATGAATACTCGTATGTTTTGGACGCCATATGCATGGTGGTTTGGTGGTGGTTCAGATTTGAACCCCTGTATTGAATTCGAGGAAGATACTCTTCATTTTCATTCCACACTTCGATCTTACTTGAATAAGCACGACCCTGAACTCTATCCCAAATTGAAAAAATGGGCTGATGAGTATTTTTTCATTCCGCACCGCAAGCGAGCCCGAGGGGTGGGTGGTATATTCATGGACGATCGCAACACTGGGGATTGGGAAGCAGACTTCAATCTTACTAAGGATATTGGCAAAGCTTTCTTGCCAGCATATCTTCCACTGCTTGAAAAACGAATGGTTAATGAATTTAATGAGAGAGATAAAGATATCCAGCTGGAGCACAGAGGCTTATACGCTGAATATAATCTTGTATATGATCGCGGAACAAAGTTTGGGCTGGCAACTGGCCATGACGCGAATGCCGTTCTAATGAGTTTGCCACCTTTCGCAAAGTGGTATTAAAAATCTATAGCAATACCTTTCCGTTCCCAGTCTCCAAATCTAACTGGTTCTGGGCCATCTCTTCCGCCGAACTCCTTTTTAGGAGCGGGTTTGTCTTTTATTGATTTTCGACGTTCTTCAGCTTCCTCTAATGCCCGTTTTGCTTCTGGGGGTATTTTTTTTGGGTTTACCATAATCTCTTCCCTCTAATGAAGCTTGGGTATATAAAACTCTTCTAAATTGCAAGGAATTCACTTAATGCCTGAAAAAAAAGTGCTGTCTGCTCGCTTTCAGGCGAGTTTTTTGATGGATAATATATTAAGTGAGAAGCGTTTATTAGCAGATTTAAATTTAAATTTAATCATGCAAAATCTGAATGCCGCCGATCGTGCGCGTTCACAACGCTTGCTGCTTAACACGCTACGGCATTTGGAGCGTGCCGATGCTTTGCTACTTCCTTTGTTAAAAAAAAGACCAACTTTAAAGATTTTAAACATTCTTAGATTAGCAACTGTTGAAATTATGGATGATGGTGATGCACATGGTATTGTAAATGAGTACGTTTCTATTGTTGGAATGAATAAGCGACTTAAAAATTACAAAGGACTTGTGAATGCGGTTCTTAGGAAAATATCTAAAGTTGATAGGAGTTCTTGGAACAAGTTAGATATTCCTAAATTACCAAAATGGTTTCGGCAGCTACTTTTACAGGCATACGGTAGTTCAATTACACATAAAATTGAGAAGCAGCATTTAGAGCGTCCGCCTGTAGATATAACCATTAAGACCCCAGAACTAATAGACCGTTTTTCAATCGAATTGAAGGGCAAGCAGATCATTAAGCATAGTTTGCGATTGGAAAATGCTGGGCAAATATCTGAGCTTCCAGGTTTTAAAGAAGGAGAGTGGTGGGTTCAAGATATCTCAGCGAGTATCCCTATACATCTTTTTAATGACGTAAAAGGGAAATCTGCCCTCGATTTGTGTGCAGCTCCTGGCGGCAAAACTATGCAGTTATCTGCGGCTGGGGCTAATGTGACTGCTGTAGATATGTCAAAGGTTCGAGCCGCAAAACTAAAGGAGAACCTAGCTAGAACGTCTCTTAATGCAAATATAGTTATTTCTGATTTATTCAAAATTAAGGGTTTTTTTGACATTATCATTTTAGATGCTCCGTGTAGCGCAACTGGGACAGTCAGGCGTCACCCAGATTTACCTTATGTCAAATCACAAGCGGACCTAAAAAAATTATTTTGTTTACAATATAGCATGTTGGAACATGCAGTAAGTTTAATGAAGCCGACTACTCAATTAGTTTATTGCACCTGTTCATTGTTTCCGCAGGAGGGTGAGCACCAAGTGAGGAAACTTTTAAACGAGAAGCACGAAATAAGAGTGGAAAAATATTTGCCTAAAGAGTTAGATTTCCTGGAAAAGTACCGGACTGAGGAGGGCGGATTAAGGTTGCTCCCAATTCACTTGGCTGAGACAGGCGGTATTGATGGATTCTATATTGTGAAGCTTGTAAAAGTTTAATCTTCGCGATTAGATTATCTGAATTTAATATGGCCATGACCCAGACGATTACTGCACGATGTCAAATTTCAGAATTAAATTTTAGGGGGTAATAATTTATGATCTTTATACGGATTATAAGAAATTATTTCTTTAAACTTGGGCATTTAGTTTGTGCTAGAACCGTGAAAAATTTTGCCAAATCTGAGCAATTTATTTCTAAACCCGGTCCACGTTCCATTGGTAATATCTCACTTGCAGACAAAATTTGTGATGGAAAACTCTTTGTTTTTGGAAATATTTTTGAACTTGGCGATAAAGTCATATGGGATCATTCGTTATCCAGTATTGAGAATTATGAGGAATTACATGGGTTCCCCTGGTTGGATGACTTGGCGGCTAGGGGAGATAAAGCGGCTGTGGAAATTGTCCAGAAGTGGGTTTTTAGCTGGATCGAAAAATATGGATCAGGTTCAGGTCCGGGCTGGACGCCCAGACTGACTAGCAGGCGCCTCATAAGACTTATCCACCATGAGGATACAATATTAAATGGATTATCGGAAAAATATATAACCACTTATTTTAAGTCAATTTATAAGCATGCAAATTTCATATCCAAGCGGTTCTACAAAACTGACAAGTTGACCATGAATTTCGAGGCCATTGTTGGCGTTATATATTGCGGTCTATATATAGACGGATTTGAACGCTTTATTACTGTTGGGACGGAGCATCTCTCTAGGGAGTGCAGAGATAAAATAGATGAAGATGGTGGTATTTTGTCTAGGAATCCCGAGGAGTTACTAGAAATATTTATGTACCTGGTTTGGGTTGCTCATGGTTTGCATGAGGCTGATTGGACCCCAAGTCAAGCTCATATAGAGACTATAAATAGCATTGCACCAGCTTTACGCCATCTTCGGCATGTCGACGGAAACTTATGCCGTTTTAATGGTAGTTGTGTTAAATACCCAGGAGATCTAGATCGTTATTTATTTTTATCTGGAAACAAAAAGAAAACGACAGAAATTTTGAAAATGGGCTACGCGCGGATGGAGGGAGGGCGTACTAGTATCATACAGGATGCTGGTCGGTTACCTAATATTCCGTATTCTAATTTATCACATGCCTCTGTTTTAGGATTTGAACTAACGCATGGTAGACAGCCGCTTATCGTTAATTGTGGCTCCGGGGTGAATTTTGGCAGGGACTGGCACAAGGCGGGTAGAGCGACGCAGTCGCATTCTATATTCTGTTTAAAAGGTAAATCTTCTGCAAAACTTTTAAAGAGCTTATCTCGTGGATCGGCAATGGGAGATTTTTTAACTCAAGGCCCAACAGAAGTTACGGTAAACAAATCAAGGGTTGCAGGAGGGACTGCACTGACTGTCTCTCATAATGCTTATGCTAATAAATATGGAGTTATCCTTGAGAGAAAGTTAGAACTTTCGGATAATGGGGACAGCTTGATCGGTCAAGATCAGATCGAGCCACTTTCAACTCTTGGCAAATCAAAAGAGATTTCCGTTTATGGTATAGAGTATGAAGTGAGGTTTCACTTGCATCCTGAGGTAACGGCGCAAATTTTAGATGATGATACAGTACAGATGAATTCAAAGTACTCAGGGACGTGGATTTTGGAGGCTTTTGATTTAGCTCCCCGTTTTCATCCTAGTTATTATTTTAGTGAAGGGCACGCATCACCAATTCCCGCCCAGCAGGTTATTTTTTCGGCAAGGTTGAATGATTTTTTAAAGCAAGTCAGGTGGTCTTTACAAAAATCCTATGATATCGAAACTTGAAAATTAAATTGTTGCTTTCTCACGTGTTCTTTCGAACAAAAATAGGTATTTCTGTTGGAAAAATTAATAAAAATTAAACGAGCATTAATCTCTGTATCAAATAAAGCAGGCATCTTGGAACTTGCACAGGAACTTAAAGAAAGAAGTGTTGAAATTGTTTCAACTGGGGGGAGCGCATCTATGCTGCGTGATGCGGGCTTTAATGTTAAAGAAGTGTCAGAATTAACAGGTTTCCCTGAAATGATGGATGGGCGTTTAAAAACGCTTCACCCAAGTGTGCATGGTGGTTTGCTTGCTGTAAGAGATGAAAAATCACATTTAGAAGCAATGGAAGCACATAAAATAAAGGAGATAGATCTATTAATAGTGAATCTGTACCCTTTTGCAGAAACCGTTAAGAGCGGTGCTGATTATAATCATTGTATTGAAAACATAGATATTGGCGGCCCCGCAATGATTAGAGCGGCCGCAAAGAACTTTAAGTATGTTACCACAGTGGTTGATAGCCAAGATTACGGAGATTTAATTGATGAATTAAATGTTAACAACGGATGCACCTCTTATACCTTCAGGCAAAAACTGTCACAGAATGCTTTTTCGTTAACTGCCAATTATGATGCTATGGTCTCAACTTGGATGTTAGAGCAAGCTGGGCATATACAACCTCGGCGCCTCTCATTTTCAGCAGCTTTATCACAAAATTTGAGGTACGGAGAAAATCCACACCAGAGCGCATCTTTTTACGTAGATGAAAATATTAATAGTGGCATTGGTGCTGCGTATCAAGTTCAAGGTAAAGAGTTGTCATATAACAATATAAATGATGCTGACGCCGCTCTCGAATTAGTGAATGAGTTCACGGAAAGTGATAGAGCAGCAGCTGTTATTATTAAGCATGCTAATCCGTGTGGCGTCGGTGTGGCAAATAATCTAGTTGAGGCTTATAAAGCGGCCTTACAATGTGATACGACTTCGGCTTTCGGAGGCATCGTTGCTGTAAATCAGATCATTGATGAGGAATCTGCGAGAGAAATTACCAAGGTCTTTACTGAAGTCGTCATTGCCCCAGGCATAACGGAAGGTGGGCGTAAAGTCTTCTCTTCGAAAAGTAATCTCAGATTATTGACAGCAGAGAGGTCTACTAATCTGGCGTGTCAATCAAAAGTCATTAGGCATGTGTCTGGTGGTTACTTAGTTCAAGATAAAGATAGAAAGCCTTTATCACAAAATAGTTTGCGTGTTGTTACACAAAGAAATCCTACAGATAGCGAGTTTCAAGATATGCTTTTTGCCTGGAAAGTTGCTAAGCACGTAAAATCAAATGCCATAGTATATGCAAAAGATCTTTGTACAGTTGGGATTGGGGCTGGACAGATGAGCCGTGTAGATAGTTGTATGATTGCAGCTAAGAAGGCTGAAGACATGGCTAAAGCTCAGGGTTTAGATGAGCTTCCAACACAGGGATCTGCATTAGCGTCAGATGCCTTTTTCCCATTTGCAGATGGACTAGAGGCTGCAATTGAAGCAGGTGCGTCGTCCATAATTCAGCCGGGCGGTTCAATTAAAGATAATGAAGTAATTGATGCGGCAAATGAGGCTGGGCTTGCAATGATTTTCACTGGAATGAGGCATTTTAAACATTAGAGGTAATATGTATAAAATTTTACAAGTTGCGATAATTACGATACTGTGCGACCAGCTTTCTAAACTCACCATGCTGTATCTTTTAGATTTACCGTCCGTTGGAATAATCGATGTTTTCCCTCCTTATTTACAATTCACTATGGCATGGAATTATGGGGTAAACTTTGGTTTGTTTGCAAACAGCACAGAGATCATGCGCTGGGTTCTAATCATAATTGCTTTTTTAATTTGTTTTGTTGTGATTAGATGGTCGGTTTCAGAAAAATTTGGATCACTTGGCTTAGTCGCTTGTGGTTTTTTGGTTGGTGGGGCAGCTGGAAATGCTATCGATCGATTTTTTCATGGTGCAGTTGTTGATTTTCTAAATGTATCTTGTTGTGGAATATCCAACCCTTTTGCGTTTAATGTAGCAGATATCTTTATATTTTTTGGTGCTCTTGGGTTGGTTATATTTTCAGGCAAACAGAATGAGAGTGACTGAAGCTGTTTCATCCGTTAATATTGTAACTAAATTAAGAATGGTATTTTATGGTCTGTAGGATTTCAGGCATCTTAGTCAGTTTATTTTTATTGAGTGCTTGTAGCAGTGATGATGCGAGACTTCGGGACCTTTATGATGTTGGGACAGGTCCCGAGGAATTTGCGGTATTGCCTAGTAAGCCTCTAATAATACCAAACAATTTAACGAAGCTTCCAATACCTGATGCATCAGCAGGTAATTTAGCAGATCCGACACCAAAGCGTGATTTGATTGAAAAGCTGGGCGGCAGCATTGATGATACTGACAGCATATCAAAGAGAGATAAAAACTTGTTGGAGTACGTATCGAGGGCTGGAGTAGACACTAATATCCGTGAAGAGCTTGCGGAAGAAGACCGGAAGTTTTTGCGTAGGATGGGCGTGTTAACAAGTGTTAAGCTTTTTCGAGTAGATAGATATAATCAAATATATCGGAAAATGACATTAAGTGCTCCAAAAGAATTGGAGCGTTGGCGTTCGTTAGGCGTTCGTACACCTTCGATGTCTAGTGAATGATATTTTTATGTTTAAATATTTTGTGGTAATATAAACTCTGAATAGGTTATTTCTATTACTGTCCATAAATTATGGGTACAATTGCTTTAAGTTAAAGTTTTCACGTTTTGAATATATAAATGTTTAATTAGAAAAAATTATATGAAAAAAAATACATATGTTTCTCCAGCGGGGGGGCTCCCATCGCAATCAAAATTACTAACGGACAGAGCTGTATTTAAAAGTGCTTATGCAGTAATTCCCCGTGGTTGTTTCTCTGATATAGTTACTAGTTTTCTTCCTTTTTGGAAGCATATGAGGATGTGGGTTGTCGCCAGGCCAATGACCGGTTTTGCAGAAACATTTAGTCAGTATGTGGTGCAACTAGAACCAAACGGAGGAAGTGACAATCCGGAAGCTAACTCGAAGGTTCAGTCAGTGCTTTTTTTGACGTCTGGTTCAGCTGAATTAACAATTAACAGTGAAAGCTATATTCTGAAAAGTGGTAGTTACGCCTATATTCCAGCTGGTTCTGAATGGAGTATTTGGAGCAATTCTAATGAAGAAACTAATTTCCATTGGATTCGGAAATTATATAAAGATATCAATGGGATCAAGCGTCCTGCAGCTTTCGTAAAAAATGAAAATGAATGCGAAGACATCGAAATGCCTAATTCTAACAACACGTGGTTTACTAAGCGCTTTGTTGAGCCTGATGATATTCGCCATGACATGCATGTTAATATTGTGACTTTTAAGCCTGGTGGTGTCATTCCTTTTGCGGAAACACATGTCATGGAACATGGAATATATATTCTTGAGGGAAAAGCTGTTTATCATCTTAATCAAGACTGGGTTGAGGTGGAGGCAGGAGACTTTTTGTGGCTTCGAGCTTTTTGCCCCCAGGCATGTTATGCAGGAGGACCAGGACCTTTCAGATATTTACTTTATAAGGATGTAAATAGGCATATGCCATTTTTATAAGTTTATTGGCTATTTTTTTGGCTCGATTAAGTAGAAAATTAATTTGGTTACATTATCCAAATTTTCCGTGGCAAAACCAGCCTCCTGGTAGTTGCGCTCCATGAGCATAAAATAGCCATAAAAATTCTCCATTATTACATCGTACCTGCCAATAATCACGCACTCCACTTCGCCAATTATTATCTTCTATCCACCATTCTGGTGCAATCCGTTCTGGTCCCAATTTAGTTTTTACTTGGTATAATTTTTTCCGCCAAATAAAATGATCTTCTAGTCTTGAATGTTTTGGCACTTCTAATGCTTCCGGTGCCCATAAAAATGAAGGTCTATTGCGGTTTGAAGTTGGCCAGCTTTTCATATCATAATTTGACCATGCTGCATTTAAAACCTGCCACGATTTTTCAGGTATATGACTTTGAGCTGGTATGTGTCTGATAATTGCATCTAATCCAACTTTTGTTCCCAGCCGCGTTATTAGGTTTTTAAGTACGCTATTTTGATTTTTTATTACCTTTTCATGCAGATCCAAATTATTAATAGATTGAGATTGTGTGATAGGGCCTACATTGATTGCTTCAAGTCGGATAATATCAATGCCAAAACTTGGTTTAATTTCATCTAATTTGAGCAGTAAAACAGAGAAGATACGTTCAGGATTATTAGTGAAACATGCCAGACTTACCAAAAGTGATTGTGTTTCATTATTACTAAAACCCAAATCAATTTTTAATTCCTGGAATCCTAAAACAGCAGTTTTTAATTTGTTACATAAACGAATAAGCAATTTTTCTATAGCGTTCTTGATATCCTCAATAAGCCCAATAGGTTCTGGAAAGCTTATTCTCACACCAAAATGCTTTTTCTCAGTAATCAGTGAAATTGTCTCTGGCACATGTCCTAGTGCCTGGTCTAATCTAGCAATCAATGTAGGGCCAAAGCGTCTGGCAAGAGGTGCCCTTGGTTGTTTCAACAGGTCTTTTACAGATTTTAAGCCAAGTTGGTTTAATTTAGTTACTATTTTATTTTCAATACGCAGTGACGCAATTGGAAGTTTAGCTAATGAGTTATAAGTATTTCCCGCTGGTGCAATGCGTATTGCATTATTTTTAAGTAATTGCGTCACTTGCTGTTTTGTATCGTCTATTTGTATTTTTTTTGTAGCACGGCTACGGGTTGCGCGAGCTTCTTGATCAATAGAATTACTTTTAAGGTAGCTTTCCGTTGGCTTGGGAGTAAAGCGAGCTAGTGCCCAAGCACCTCCTACAGTATCAGCCACTCCACTTGTTACGGTCAAGCCGAATGTTTCTGTACGAGATACAATTAAATCAAGCATTCCTTCTTCACCACCAAATAAGTGTGCACAACCTTTAATGTTAAGGATCACTCCGTCATAGTTGTCAGCTGCTACCCAAGGTGTGAATTGAGTATACCAACGACATAAGGCGTGTAGAAAAGTTAATTCGCATTTTACAGATCGAACACGGGTCATTAATTCTGGGCATATGGCTTTTGCATCTTGCAATGGCTGGCCGATATTTAATCCTGAATTATGTGCACCGAAAGATACGGAAGATAATGTTTGTGTATTACCATTATTTTCAATTATCGCGAGCTTATGATTTTTTTCGAATTTGAAAATTCGTTGTACCCGTTCTGCCCCAAAATATGGGAACCATAAAGAAATGTATCTTGGGCTTGACATTCTAACCTCAAATGTTCTTGTTTTGTTCTATTTATATAGTAGATATATTGTCCAGTTTAATAATCAAGATTGATACTTTTTTTTCATATTCAGTGAGCTATATTCCTTATACTGGAGAATAAAAATGAAAACAAAAATTATATGTTTGGCATCAATAGCTTTTCTTGCATTTCCTGTTTTTGCATATGAAGGTGTAAAAAATGATGCTGTAAAGCAGCGCATGCAGTTGATGAAGGTAATTAAAGATACGATGGCGAAAATTGGTGCAATGGCACGTGGATTGGACCCATTTACTGAAGAAAGTGCAGCAAATGCAAAGCAAACACTATTGCTAGCCGCGGCAGATATTGAAGTTAAATTTAAATCAAATGAAACTGACCCACTATCAGAAGGTTCTCCAGCTATTTGGGAAAATTGGGAAGATTTTGTCGAAAAGGCTGATGATTTTGCATTTATGGTGGAAGGTCTTGAAACAAATTCTGCAAATACCCTGGCAGCTGGGCTTGGGAATATAGGCCAATCTTGTGGTTCATGTCACAAAGCTTATCGGATAAAAAAATAGACCTGTTATAATTTAATTTTCAATTTGGTCCGCTGCTTAAGCTTTAATGGGTACTTACAGCAATATTTTTCAGGGCCCCTGAGTTATACTGATTGCAAAATATTTTTTGCTGTGCAGGATACTAATAACAATGGGAGGACATTATGAGAACTCGTGCTGCAGTTGCAATAGAAGCTGGAAAACCGCTGGAAGTGATGGACGTCAACCTTGAAGGGCCCAAGGCTGGTGAAGTTTTAGTGGAGATAAAAGCTACTGGCATATGTCATACGGACGAATTTACTTTGTCTGGTTCTGACCCGGAAGGACTGTTCCCGGCTATCCTAGGACATGAAGGAGCTGGTGTAGTTGTAGAAGTTGGCCCTGATGTTGTTGACCTAAAAGTTGGAGACCATGTAATCCCGCTATATACTCCCGAATGCAGGCAGTGTGAATATTGTCTCCATCCCAAAACAAATCTTTGTCAAGCCATTAGAGAAACTCAAGGACGAGGCTTAATGCCAGACGGAACTACTCGGTTTAGTATGTTGGATGGTACTCCAATTCTACATTATATGGGCTGCTCGACCTTTTCTAATTTCACCGTTTTACCTGAGATCGCTTTGGCTAAGATTAATTCAAAGGCACCGTTTGATAAAGTTTGCTATATTGGTTGTGGTGTAACGACTGGAATTGGTGCTGTTATTAATACAGCCAAAGTTGAAATTGGAAGTCGGACCATTGTTTTCGGGTTGGGAGGCATTGGCCTTAACGTGATACAAGGACTTAGGTTAGCAGGTGCTGATCAAATTGTGGGAGTTGACCTAAACCCGCAGAAATCAAAAATGGCGAAAAAATTCGGTATGACGGATTATGTGAATCCAAACGAAGTTTCTGGGGATCTGGTTCAACATTTAGTAAATATAACGAAAGGTGGTGCAGATTATACGTTTGATGCCACTGGTAATGTTGAGGTAATGCGAGCAGCGTTAGAAAGTGCTCACAAAGGTTGGGGTGAAAGTATAATAATTGGAGTAGCCCCTGCAGGAGCGGAAATTTCTACTCGCCCATTTCAGCTTGTTACAGGTCGAGTATGGAAGGGAACAGCCTTTGGAGGGGCACGCGGTCGCACAGATGTTCCAAAAATTGTGGACTGGTATATGGACGGAAAAATCGAGATCGATCCGATGATTACTCACACTTTTGGGCTTGAAGAAATTAACAAAGGTTTCGATTTGATGCATGCTGGAGAAAGCATCAGATCCGTCGTCGTGTACTAGTTATAGACTAGTGCTGTCCGTATTTAGCCAAAAAAACTTGCACAACGCCATCTGCAACACGATTAATCTCGGCATCGGTAAATTTTTGTTGAATTCCAAATAGTGCTTTTGTGTAAAGGTCGGCTTTACACAACTCCGTAAACTGATCTGCTGCCAGGTACAGATCACTTATTTTCAAACAACCTTGTTGCTCTGCATATTTGAAATACTCGATAAGTTTAGATTGGCCCATCAAGGGACCATTTTCATAAAAACTTTTCCCTAAAATTGGGAATCGTTCGATTTCGGAAACGCAAATTCGAAAAATTTGTTGTGCTATATCTGAAACCAGCCAGTGAATTGTATAAGCTGCTGCTTGATGTAAAACCTTATCAACACTTTGTGTTTGATCAATTATTTTGAGCGCATTGTCAGCTTGGCTTTCACACTCTGACTTAGCGACCTCAATAAATAAGCTCTGTTTGTCCGGAAAGTAACTATAAAGAGTGGCCTTACTTACTTTTGCGGTTTGTGCAATTACATCCATATTTGCAGCTTCAAAACCCTCGCTCAAAAAAATAGATCGAGCGCCTGAAATAACTTGTTGATATTTCCGTCCCTTATTTATTTTTTCTTTACTCATTATGGGAGCCTATCATTTTGCAAGTTTTTGTAAACTTACTAATTACTGGTAATTCGTGCGCACATTTTGATTAGGTAGTTGATGGCTAAAGCAATAATTTATGCATCAAGTTGAAACATTTTCTAATTTTGGTTGACCACTCTAAATTAGCTGCTAACCCTTCTATATGATCAGCATTTTCTTACAAACGGCACCTTTTTTTTTAATAGTAGCCATCGGTTATTTTTCTGGAAAATATAAGTTTTTGGGCAAACGTGGAACGGATGCAATAACAAAATTTGTTTTTTATTTTGCCTTATCTGCGATGCTTTTTCGATTTTCAGCACAGCTTGAGATTAATAAAATTTTCGATTTGAAATTTGTTGGATGTTATGTGGCTGCAACGTTATTTCTTTATCTTCTTGTAATCTCGGCAAGTTATTTTTCAGGCAATAAGTTTGAAACGTCAGTTTTTGATGCTCAAATAGCAACAATTGGAAATACTGGGTTTTTAGGTATCCCTCTCCTGGCCACCTTAGTTGGCCCACAGTCAGTTGGCTATGTTATGATGATCCTAGCAACAGATTTCGCAATCTTTGGCACACTGATAGTTGTTTTAATAATGGTATCCCGGGACAGAATATGGGGACTAGGATTATTAAAACCTATTGTTAAAGGACTATTTCAAAATCCAATGATTGTGTCTTTTTCTTTGGGACTCGTCTGGGGTTATTTAGATTTTCAAACACCAAAATTTTTCAGTGATTTTCTGGTAATTTTAGGACAGGCAGCCACTCCAGGTGCATTATTTGCAATTGGTGCGTCACTATCTTTTCGAAAAGTAGATGATCCAACATCTGCATTCTGGTTGAGCTTTCTCAAATTATTTGCCCATCCGTTTTTGGTTGGTATTATGGCATTCTATCTATTTTACATTGAGCCATATGCAGCGGCGGTAATGGTTATAACGGCCTCTTTGCCAGTTGCAGGTAACACCTTTATGTTGGCTCAACATTATAAAATAGTGCCTGAGCGTATATCTGCGGCTATATTGCTTTCTACACTTTTTAGTGCACTAACTGTTACGTGCACAATTGCGCTGGTTCTGTAGTTATGAGTTAGATAAGCTGATTAGTAGATTAGAATGTATATTTAACGAAAGTGGGTCTCGACAATAAAAGTTATGGATATTGTTTCAGAAAATAAAATGTTCGACGGAGTACAAGGCGTATATAAACATAAATCAAGAGCGTTGAAGTGCAGTATGAATTTTGCAGTGTTTATGCCTAACGCACCTAGAAATACGCAAATACCGGTTTTATGGTTTTTATCGGGTTTAACCTGCACCCACGAGAATGCGATGCTTAAGGCAGGAATGCAAAAGTTTGCGCAACTTCATAAAATTGCAGTAGTCTTTCCAGATACTTCTCCGCGAGGAAAGAATATTCCGGATGATGATTCATATGATCTTGGGCAGGGGGCCGGTTTCTATCTTAATGCTACTCAATCGCCGTGGAAAGAAAATTATCAGATGTGGGATTATCTTATTTCAGAGTTACCCAGTGTGATAGAAAAAAACTTTAATGTTGATATTTCGAGGCAGTCTGTGATGGGTCATTCAATGGGCGGGCATGGCGCATTGTTACTCGCTTTTCAAATGAATATTAAATTTAGATCGGTATCAGCGTTTGCTCCAATTTGTAATCCAATGGAGTCAGATTGGGGTCGCAAGCAATTTTCTGCCTATTTAGGAAGCGATAAAAACTTATGGGAAAACTACGACGCTAGTGTCGTTGCGCAGCAAACAAATTTTTCTGGCCCTATTTTAGTTGATACAGGATCTAACGATGAATATATCGATCTATTGTCAATAGACAGTCTTTCCAAGGTTTTAAAAGAGAGAAAAATGAATGCTATTTTTCGGATGAATAATGGGTACGATCACAGCTATTACTTTATAGCGACATTTATGGAAGAGCATATGAATTTTCATGCAAAGGCACTCTTTGGAAACTAACGTCAGTCGTGATCGGTGAGCGCTATGGATGTAGAATATATTAATTATGACGAGGGTAATTCTTTATTGGATTGGCTTGAGCTTGTGGACGCAATTGCGAGTGGGCATCAAATGCCCAAGGCGCAAGTTCAAGATACTTTTATCTATAGAGAGGAGGATACGCTTTTATCTCGTTCTGCGTGGATTGATGGGCTGGGATTAGCTGTTAAGTCCGCCACAATCTTTCCAAAAAACTCAATGCATTCGATACCAAAAGTAAATGGTGCAGTAAGTTTGTTTTCTAACAAAACTGGAGTCCTAGAAGCAATTCTAGATTTTCACCTTGTTACAAAATGGAAGACAGCCGGTGATAGTATTACAGCAGCGCTCCGCTTGGCACGACCTGATAGTAAAAATATTCTGATAGTTGGGGCAGGGACTGTAGGGCAGAGCCTTTTTGATGCCTACTCTGCGGCCTTTCCTAAGGCTAATTTCCTAGTGTGGAACCGTACCCATGAACGAGCATTATATATGGTTAAAAACAAAAGTAATGCGGTGGCTGTAGAAAACTTGGAGGCGGGTGTTAAACGTGCTGACATTATAACTTGCGCTACCATGTCGAAACAACCAATTATCAAAGGGGAATGGCTTATACCTGGTCAGCATCTTGACCTTATTGGTGCCTATAGACCTGACATGCGAGAAGTTGATGATTTAGCCCTATGCCGAAGTACAAAATTTGTTGATAGCTATGATACGACCCTGGATCATATTGGTGAATTAAAAATTCCATTGAAAAATAATGTTATTTCCAGGGAAGATATTTTGGCAGATTTTTATGGACTTGGTAATTTTATACGCAGATCAAATGATGAGATCACATTTTTTAAAAATGGTGGAGGCGCTCATTTGGATCTGATAGTTGCCAAATATATTTTGACTGCATGGGAAAAAAATAAATATCCAAAAAGTTGAAATACCTTTAGTTTATGACGATTTGTACTGCTAGACCCAAGATTTCTGCTGTTCTCTTATGGGCAAATGTACAAGAGCGCTAAATGCGCCAACAGCTATCCCTATCCACCAGACAAGATTATAGTTCCCATAAACATCATATAGTCTGCCTCCAAGCCATATTCCCATGAAGCCTCCAAGTTGATGTGAAAAAAATACAATACCATAAAGCGTTCCCATGTAACGCAGTCCATAAATTTGAGCAATCAGCCCACTTGTTAGAGGAACAGTAGCAAGCCACAATGAACCCATCAGGAGCGAAAACAACACAACTGATATCGGTGTGATTGGCGCTAATATAAATACCGTACAGACCATAGTACGTCCAAAGTATATGGATGATAAAAGGTACTTCTTAGAATATGTTTTGCCGAGGTATCCAGCGCCAAGGGTACCCGCAATATTTGCCAGTCCAATTAACGAAATGGATATAGCACCTAGCGCAGAGGTAGAAGTTATTCCTAAATTGTATATTGCTGTTGTAGGTAGTATTGGGTTGCACATTTCGGTAACAAAAGCTGGAAAGTGTGCAGTGAGGAAACCTAATTGATAACCACAACTAAAAAATCCTAGAAATATCATTGAGTAACTTGGGTCGACTACTGCTTTTCCGACCAGATCCCTCATACTTTGCGTTACATGTCTTTGGGTATCCGCTACAGAAACTCGCATGAAAGGAAGTAAAAGTAGGGTTGATAAAATAGTAATAGAGAATATTAGAAAAACAGATTGCCATGGCATGTAATTTAAAAGCAATTCTCCAATCGGTGCGCCAAGTACTTGCCCAGCGCTTCCAGAAGCGGTCGCGATTGCTAGTGACATAGATCTATTTTGCTCAGAACTAGCGCGCCCAACAACTGCCAGGATTACTCCAAAACCGGTGCCGGCAACACCGAAACCAACTAAAATTTCGTAAATTTGATGAGCTTGAGGGGTCACTGCTGCGGATGATAAAAGAAGTCCAAAAGCGTATGTAAATCCTCCTAAAATTATCGCACGACGATCACCAATTTTTTCT
>LULK01000047.1_pt1 | contig 41474 bp, 47 predicted proteins | sample 728181 | NCBI WGS metagenome assembly LULK01 (sample SAMN03860291, study PRJNA289734) | marine metagenome | biome: seawater column; feature: ocean; material: water; isolation source: Red Sea water column Station 169 - depth 10m | place: Saudi Arabia: Red Sea | collected 2011-10-15 | depth 10 m | reverse complement strand
CGTTCCATACCTAGCCTCTCTTTTTTTGTTAAACCCTCAGACCCTGTTGCCATTTTTTCATCTAATGCTTTCAATCTATTAATAGACTGAGAAACGGTTTGCCAATTTGTAAGAGTACCACCTAACCATCTATGGTTCATGTAGTACTGAGCACACTTTTCTGCTGCTTCCGCAATAGCTGTAGAGGCTTGTCGCTTTGTTCCAACGAACAGAATTCTTCCACCTTTAGCGACGGTTTCTCTTGCAACATTCAATGCGGCATCAAGCATCGGAACAGTTTGAGTTAAATCCATAATGTGAATGCCGTTTCGTTCACCATAAATGAACTCTTCCATTCTTGGATTCCATCTTTGTGTTTGGTGACCGAAGTGTACGCCAGCTTCAAGCAATTGGCGCAATGTAAACTCTGGTAGAGCCATTTAATTTCCTTTCCCGGTTTGAATCTCAGCAGCAAATCAGAGCAAGGCTCCAACCGGCTGGTTAAATAAAAATTTCTCTTCTATCTAACCGAAAGCTGCCTACGAATTTTAACTGGAGGTCATCTAGACTATATTCTCTGAGGTAACAACCCCATTTTCTAATTTTTTCTGATTAAATAATGCGTTCAAAAAACCAATAGGATCCGATCAAGCCTACTGCACCTGATATTGGTAAGGTTATAAATTTTCGGTACCAATTTTTTTTGTTAAACCAATAACCAATCGCAATGAATAGAATAAAAACAACACTAAGCTGACCCAGCTCCACTCCTACGTTGAAACCTATTAAGGCTGGAATGAATTGTTGGATTGGTAAACCAAATTCTGCCAAAACGGATGCGAAGCCTAGTCCATGAAGCAAGCCGAATATGAAAACTACTAATGATCTCCTTAAATTTATGGCTTTTGAATAGAAATTTTCGATTGCAACGTAAACAATTGAAGCAGCAATCAGTGGCTCAACGAGCGAAGGACTGATATTAACTAGACCAAGAGATGCCATTGCTAACGTAACGCTGTGAGCCAACGTAAAAATTGTAATTTGTAAAAACAAAGAACTCAATTTAATCGATAAGAAAAATATGCCTACTATAAAAAGTATATGGTCTAAACCTTTTGGAATTATGTGCGTGAATCCCACGGGAATATATTCGAGAAATACTTCTGAAAAATTGGATGATTCTTTTTCACTAATATTTATCTCAGAGCTTTTTTCCCCTGGTTGAAGATATTGTGTAAAGCTATTATCACCGCCCTGCTCTCTCAGCACTATTTCTCCAAACGACTTTGCCCATTGAAAGCTAAACGGTCTACGAGGATCTAATTTTACGGAGCAAATCACTGTTGTGAATCTTGGATACTCAAAATTTTTCTGATCTTCGACCAGAATATTTTGTAGTTTTAGATCCACTAATTCCATATCTTGTTTTATTTGAATTTCATTTTTAAAATTTGGCCAAAGTTCTGAAAAATTTGATTTTAGATCGACTGCAGACATACCTCTATAGAAATCGTATTCGGCAGATTGTGTTGCCTCATCTGTATTGGAAATATCTGACAAATCGATGCCAGAAAGTAACGCCTCCAGGTTAAGCCTAATTTCTAATTGAATGCCGTCTTGTTTTTGAAATATATCTCCTATTGCTGGCGTGACCTCATGTGAATGCACAGTAGTCGCGAGGCTTAAAAATAATATCTTTATTAATAGCACGACATTAAATATGAAGTTGAATATGTACCGGCAATTATTTTTAAAAATCATATTTCTTTTTTTTCCATGTACATTAGTGGGTCACGAGCTCTGGATTGATACATCAGAATTTAAAGTAGAAAAAGGCACTAAAGTAGATTTTGATTTACGAAATGGAGAAAATTTTGACGGTTTTTCTCTAGGCTATTTCGATAGATCTGTCGAAAAGTTTTATTGGAGACAGAATGGAGAACGGTTCGATAATGCCTCTCGTCAAGGTGACATTCCTGCTCTCCAAATAGAGCCTGATAAAAATGGTTTGATTTCAGCTATTTATGTCTCCAAACCAAGTGTGATCAAATATAAAGATTTTAAAAAGTTTCACAGTTTTGCTATAGAAAAAAATGCGAAAGATGCAGTTGATCTTCATTTAAGTCAGAGTTTTCCTATGGAAAATTTTTCTGAAATTTATACGCGATACAGTAAAGCGCTTGTGGGTGTAGGTAGCTCAATAGGTTCAGATCAAGCGAATAATCTTGAACTTGAATTAATTGCCAAAGAGAATCCTTATACAGATGATATGTCTGATGGTATAGAAATACTTCTACTGTATAATGGACAACCTCATGCATTTGCGACCCTGAACGTCTTTGAGCGTTCGACCATTGATTTCGGAGTCAATACTTTCGCCGTTCAAACTAATGAAAAAGGAATGGCAACGGTAAAAGTGAAAAATGACAGAACATATTTAATTGATAATGTAATACTGAGGCCAGCTAGTATGAAATTATCTAAAGATAAGGGCGTTATTTGGGAAAGTTTGTGGGCGGCTCTTACATTTGGCGTTAAAGAAGCTAGTGGTTTATGAAATCGATGCCATATGTGTAGGGAGCGTTCTCTGGGATGTAATCGGACGTACTGAAAAGCCGATAAGTAGAGGTGATGATGTTGGAGGTTACATTAAACGAATACCGGGTGGTGTTGCTTTCAATATTGCACAAAATCTCATTAATCTTGAACTAAATCCCTGCCTATTAGGGTTTCTAGGAAATGACAGTGAGGGTGACGAGCTTTTTTCCTATTGTCAAAATGAAGGAATAAATGCTGATTATATTTATCGGTCTGACAATTTTAGAACAGACAATTATGTAGCAATAGAGGATCATGGTGGCGTAGTTGCAGCAATAGCTGATGCTCACTCTTTGGAAGCAGTTGGATATGAGATTTTAAAACCGTTGAAAAACGAACACTTCAACGGTCAAATAAAATCTAGCAAAGTACCGCTGATAGTTGATGGTAATTTAAAGCCAGCTTTACTAAAACATCTTTCCTCAGATCATTTTTATGAAAAATTTGATGTTAAGGTTGTTCCAGCATCACCTGGCAAGGCCAGTCGTCTGGCTCCATTCTTAAATAAAGAAAAATTTACTCTTTACTTAAATTTAGTTGAGGCTCAAAATTTATGTGGAATTCAGTTTTCCGATACAGCTATCGCCGCAAATGAATTAATCAGCCACGGAGTAGGAAAAGTAATAATAACAAACGGTCAAGACAAAGTATCTATGGCGAGCAGCTCTACTGGTGTGTTGTCCGTGAAACCTCCAAGAATTAAGGTTAAAAGGTTAACTGGTGCCGGTGACGCGTTTTTGGCTGCTCATATAAAGGCTGAGATGCTTAACTATGATCCGGAGCAATGTTTGGAATTTGCAGTTGAGAAGTCAGCAAAATATATTTCTGAGTGAAAATGATAAAAAGACAAATAAATCCTGAGGTTGAAAATGCGTTGCGTAACAACATTCCAGTCGTGGCGCTCGAAAGTACGATAATCACCCATGGCATGCCCTACCCTGAAAATCTGAATATGGTGAATGATGTAGAAAAAATTATTAGAGCAAATAACGCTGTTCCAGCTACTATAGCAATCCTTAACGGTGTGATAAAAATTGGTCTAACTAAAAACGAGGTAAAAAGCCTGTCTGAAACGAAAGATGTACTTAAAATATCTCGCAGTGATTTAGCTGCTGCCCTTACATGTGGCAAAACTGGAGCAACAACCGTATCTGCAACAATGATTTTGGCGGCAAATGCAAATTTAAAAGTATTTGCTACAGGCGGTGTAGGTGGTGTTCATCTTGATGCAGAAAAGACTTTTGATATTTCCGCAGATTTGCAAGAACTGGCTCAAACTCCAGTTACTGTTATATCAGCAGGCCCTAAAGCAATTCTGGATTTGTCGAAGACATTAGAGGTGCTTGAAACTCTCGGGGTTCCAGTGATTACTTACGATCAAGACGAGTTGCCTGCTTTTTGGTCGCGATCTAGTGGACTAAAATCACCAATCAGAATGAATAGTGCTCAAGAAATTGCAAGATCACACTTAATTAGAGAAGCATTAGAAATCCCTGGTGGGCAGCTTGTAGCAAACCCAATACCGCGTAATGCCGAAATTTCATTTCAGGAAATATTGCCCATTATCAAAAAAGCTAATTTAGAAGCAAAAAAAGAAATGGTTTCTGATAAAAATTTGACACCATTCCTACTTGATAAAATTTATAACTTAACCAAAGGCGAGTCACTAAAAGCTAACATAGAGTTAGTTAAAAATAATGCAGATCTTGCCTGTAAAATTGCTTCGTGTTTAATTGAAGAGGCCAAAAAGATTTGAAATTTCCCTTTACGTAACTTATTCATTTTATTAGTGTTCTTGCATGTCAGATAAGCAATTTGAAGATCCAGAAAATTTAATTAAACCTCAATCAGGTCTTCTGGCTGGGCTTCGGAATTCTTTTCTTACTGGTCTGGTAGTCATTGCTCCGGTTGCATTAACAATTTGGCTTATTTGGAGCGTTATAGGGTGGATAGATGGCTTCGTATTGCCATTTATCCCAAGCCCATACCATCCAGATAACATTTTAAATACGATATTTGGTCAAGATGTAGCCATCAATATAAGAGGTTTAGGCGTAGTTGTTTTCCTACTCTTCACCACCTTTGTTGGCTGGATTGCTAAGGGATTTCTTGGCAGATCTTTAATTCGCATTGGTGAAAACCTCGTTCGCAGGATGCCTGTGGTAAGATCAATATATTCTGGTGTTAAACAGATTGCCGAAACTGTTTTTGCACAATCGGACCGCTCGTTTGAAAAGGCTTGTTTGATTGAGTATCCAAGAAAAGGCATTTGGGCTATTGGATTTATTTCCACTGATGCAAAAGGTGAAGTTAAACATAAAGTCAAAACTAAAAGTGACGATTTATTATCAGTTTTTGTGCCAACGACACCAAACCCCACTTCCGGATTTATGTTATTTTTTCCTAGGAGCGATGTTATTGAACTAGATATGTCCATAGAAGATGCGGCAAAACTAGTAATATCTGCAGGTTTGGTATACCCACCTTATAAGAATTCTAAATAATTTAGTTAGTAAGGCGTGAAATATTTTGAATACTCAGTCTAAATCTCAAATTCCTGTCATGCCGGATGCTCAGACGGTAACCTCAGTGAAGCACTGGACAGATAGGTTGTTTTCTTTTCGAGTTACTAGGCCAAAATCTTTAAGATTTCGATCCGGAGAATTTGTAATGATCGGGCTTCTTAAAGATGATGGTAAGCCTCTGCTTAGAGCGTATTCTATAGCATCACCGTCATGGGATGATGAATTGGAGTTTTACTCAATAAAAGTTCAGGATGGCCCTCTGACCTCACGCCTTCAGCATTTAAAAGTTAATGACCAAATTATTTTGAGACCCAAACCGGTTGGTACTTTAGTGCATGACGCACTGTTACCTGGTCGCAGACTATGGTTATTTGCGACAGGTACAGGCATTGCTCCTTTCGCTTCTTTAATTCGTGATCCTCAGACCTTTGAAGACTATGATCAGGTTATTTTAACGCATACATGTAGAGAATTAGCAGAGTTAGAGTACGGCCGTCTGTTGGTAGAAGGTCTTAGCAAAGATGAATTGATGATAGAATTATTAGGAAAAAATAACATAAAGAAATTAAATTACTATCCCACTACTACGCGGGAAAACTCTTCTTGTATGGGACGTATCACCGAAAAATTAAAAAATAATAAATTGTTCAACGATCTGAATATAAATGATTTTTCTCCACTGAGTGACAGAGCAATGGTTTGCGGTTCAATTGGACTAAATTTAGAAATAAAAAGTATCTTAGACGACCTTGGATTTAAAGAGGGCGCCAATTCTGAACCAGCGCAATATGTCGTTGAAAAGGCTTTTGTAGGCTAGATTCAATCTTTAATTTTATTGCGCTTCAATAATTCTATAAAAAGTGCAGAGTGATCTTTCTCTAAATTTTGCGAATTATCAGCTAGTGTCAAATAGCGCTTTGTAACATCATTTAGCATGGGTAAATCTAGATCTAACATTTTTGCTACTTTTTGAATATTCTTGAGATCCTTTAATTGCGTCTTTACACTGCCGCCAGGCTCAAAATTACGTTTTGACATTCTCGCGCCATGTTGTTGTAGGATCGTGCTATCAGCAAACCCTCCAGAGAGCGCATCTCTAACTGCGTCTACGTCTGCTCCCCCTCTTTCTAACAAAAGCACTGCCTCCGCAACGGCACCGATGGTGATGCCCACAATAGCTTGATTAGCTAATTTTGCTAACTGGCCTGTTCCGATTGGGCCAACTAGAACTGGTCTACCCAATGGATAAAAAATCTCCTTGGTCTTATGAAATATGTTTAACTCGCCTCCCACCATAATTGCTAAATTTCCGTTTTTAGCAGCAACCGTTCCACCTGAAACAGGAGAGTCGAGGTATTCAATACTATTTTTTTTTAAATAAGAGGCCTGATCAATTGCTTCTTGCGGCAACACTGAAGCCATTTCGATCCATGTTTTAACCGAAGACAATGACGTATCGCTAAGCTTACTAATGACTTCTTTGGTAGCTGACCCATCGCTAAGCATAGAAATAACAATATCTGCGCCAGAAATCGCCGTGTTTAGATCGCTATTTCCCGCTAGTACAGGAGGCAGATTCTTAAGTTTTGCCGGCGTTCTGTTCCAACAAGTGACCTTGTAACCGGCGTTAGCTAGATTATTGGCCATCGGGAGACCCATTTTACCAATTCCTAAAAATGTGATAAAATTCATCCTCTCATATCCTTAAAAATATTTTTAAAATTTATTCAACTTCACTCAATGCCTGTAATACTATTTCTGGACCAGAACTGTGTGCATTTTCTGATAATACCTTGCGCCAACCTTTTGCACCTGGTCGACCTGAAAACAAACCAAGCATATGCCTTGTTATTTTACTAACTTTATTCCCATTTTTATATTGATTTTCTATATAGGGGATCATCTGTCTAACTATTTCTTTTTCACTAACTTCTCGATTAGGTAGGTTATAAATGAGCCTATTTACGTCTAGTAAAACCTCACCAGGTTTTTGATACGCCGCTCTACCCATCATTATACCATCAATCCCATTTTCGAGGTGTAACTGCGCTTGGTGTAATGATTGAATGCCGCCGTTTAAAGAAATATGCAAATTTGGGAATTGTTCCTTCATCTTATAAACCAGTTCATAATTTAAAGGTGGAACATTGCGATTTTGTTTTGGACTTAATCCCGATAGGATAGCTTTTCTTGCATGAATTATAACCCTCTTAACACCAACTTTGGAGATGCACTCAAGGAATTTTGGTAATGTTTTATTGGGATCCTGGTGGTCAACCCCAATCCTACATTTGACAGTAACTTCTATGTCAACAGCATCAATCATTTCCTTGCAACATTGAGCAACAATTTCTGGAGTTTTCATTAAAATCGCACCAAAAATACCCGACTGCACTCTATCTGACGGACAGCCAACGTTTAGATTAATTTCATCGTAACCAAATGAAGCTCCCATAACTGCAGCTCTTGCTAGTTCAGCTGGATCTGAACCACCAAGTTGTAAAGCCAGAGGATGTTCTGATTTGTCAAACTCTAATAGATATGTTGCATTGCCCTTTACCAAAGCAGGAGAAGTAACCATTTCAGTATATAGCAGGATATTTTTAGAAAATGTGCGATGAAAATAACGACAGTGCCGATCCGTCCAATCCATCATAGGAGCAATGCTTAGCTTAGCGGAGTTACGTATTTTGGAAAAGTTACTCATTTTATAGTAATAAAAATCTTAAATAATAAATAAAACGGTCTAGGCTAACAAAAGTGGTTTAACCGCCCTTGAGTTTTTGCATAATATAAATTTCTGATTCATCTGGTATAGATTCATTTGAATTGGGATTTGATAGCTCTCCATTTATAGCAAAGGAAATACCACTATCCAAGAATGGCTTTAAACCTGGAAAGTCTCTCCTCAAAACACTAACTAGTTCACCGATGGTTGTTGCCTCAATCGTCAATATATCTTTATCATTTGTAAATTTTTTGAGGCTTGCCCAGAGGTAAACATTAACAGCCATCATTACCAGTCTTTAAGGCTTTCAATACTTTTGTTGGAGACATCGGTAATGATCGTAACCTTACTTTAGTTGCTGCTGCTACAGCATTCGCAAGTGCTGGCAATGGTGGAGCGATGCCGGTCTCACCAACACCACGCACTCCAAATGGATGATCCGGATTGGGGACTTCAACGATAATTGTATCAATATTAGGTAAATCACTAGCAACAGGTATTCTGTAATCAAGAAAGGCTGCATTCTGTAGGCACCCATCCTCCCCGTATACATACTCTTCATTCAGTGCCCACCCTATTCCCTGAACAGCGCCACCTTGAAATTGACCTTCTACATACGACGGGTGCACTGCCCGTCCAGCATCCTGCGCCACAAGATATCTTAGCACAGTAACTCTTCCGGTTTCAGGATCAACTTCAACGTCAGCAATATGAACACCAAAGCTGTGACCAACCCCGCGAATTGATGATTCATGATGCCCTGCTATTGGTCCCCCGGTTTGATCCATTTCGGAAGCGATTTGTTTTATTGAAATAGGTGTAAAATCTCCCGCATTCGGTCCTGCTGGTTTCGCATATCCGTTTTCCCAATAAACAGCGTCTGGATCAATTTGCCACTTTTTTGCTACACGCCTGCACATTTCAGCAATTGTTTGATTAGCTGCTTCGTAAACAGCCTTACCAGAAGCAAGCGTAGCCCTACTTCCATGAGTTGGCTCATTAAACCCAAGAGCACCAGTCTCTAATATATTTACCCGAACACTATCATACGGAATTCCATAAGTTTCTGCCGTCATTAGAGCTATTGATGCCCTGCTCCCACCTATATCTGGAGTACCCACAGAGACATTGACGCTACCATCCTCAGCTAAAGAAACGGAAACAGAGGTCTCTCCTCCATGGTTCATCCAATATCCAGCAGCGACACCCCTACCTTGATTAGCCCCCAGTTCGATAGAATAATTCGGGTGCTCTTTAGTAGCCTCTAGTGTTTCAATCAAACCAATCTTTTTAAACTTTGGCCCATAACTTGACTTGCTACCTTCAGCTACAGCATTCATTAATCTGACATCAATTGGGTCGAGGTCTAAGTCCGTACACATTTCATCTATTAAACTTTCAACTGCAAACGCCGCCATCGGTGATCCTGGGGCACGGTAGGCAGCGGCCCTTGGCCGATTGGCTAAGACATCAAAACCAATATGATGTACTGCTTCCATGTTGTAAGATGCAAATGCACATTGAAGCGCCTCACTTACTGGCGAACCGCCGAAAGCACCGCCCTGCATTCTGAACTCAACACAACCTGCAGTTAAATATCCATCTTTTGTCATACCTATTTTCACATCCATTGATGCCGACGCAGTTGGTCCAGTCGCACGCAAAACCTCAGAACGGCTCATAACTATTTTTACAGGACGCCCACCAGATTTCTTACTCAATGCTAAAGCTAATGGCTCAATAAAGATCGTTGTTTTCCCGCCAAATCCACCACCTATTTCAGACGGAGTTACGCATAATTTACTAGCCTCGAGATCCAGTACTTCTGAGCACATCTGGCGAATATACCAGTGACCCTGAGTACAAACCCACATCTCCCCCTGCCCGTTGTGGTCTAACTGAGCCATACAAGCATGTGGCTCAATATAACCCTGGTGGGCTGCTTCTGTTTTGAACAGACCTGACTTGACGATATCTGCCTTATCAAACCCGTTAGTTATATCTCCTCGGCCAAACTCAATGTAGCTTGCTACATTCGGAGAGCTTCCCTCTGGTACGGAAAAATCTCCAGCATTTTTGCGAACTATTGGAGCATCGGGTTTCATAGCTTCATCCACATCTATTACATGCGGTAAAACTTCGTATTCTACCTCTATCTCTTTTAGGGCTTCCTTTGCTGTAAATACTGATGTCGCAGCGACTGCTGCTATTGCGTGCCCATCATAATAAGCAATCTCTCCTGCGATTGTATTTTCTAAAAGTTTTAGAGGTTCTCCCTCCCTGTCTTTTGGAAAGTCATCTCGTGTAATAATAGCTTTTACGCCATCAAGTTTTGCAGCTTTTTCAAAATTAATGCTCTTTATTCTGGCATGGGCATATGGTGATCGAAGTACTGCTCCGTGAAGCATACCGACTGCTGAAATGTCTGCACCGTATTTTGCTCTACCGGTGACCTTTTCAAACCCGTCGGGACGATTAGGTCGGGTTCCAATAAATTTAAAACTTTTCGTGATATCGTCTTTAGCCATTAAGCTGTCTCCCGAATGTCTTTCGCCGTTTCCATAACAGCCTTAATTATTTTATCGTATCCAGTACAACGGCATAAATTACCGGCCAGCCAATATCTAACTTCGGTTTCCGTTGGATTGTTATTTTTCTCAAGTAGAGCTTTTGCAGCTACTAATATGCCAGGCGTGCAAAAGCCACATTGTAGTGCGGCCATCTCAATAAATTTTTTCTGAAGCGGGTGAAGGTCTTCCTGTCCAGCCATACCCTCTATAGTCTCTATCGATTTACCCTCAGCTTCCACACCAAGGACCAAACAAGAGCTAACGAGCTCACCGTCAAAAATACAGGAACAGGCTCCACAATCACCAGTTCCACATCCTTCTTTTGAACCGGTTAATCCAACATGATCCCGCAGGCAGTCCAGTAAAGTTTCTCTGGAATCAGCCAGAAATTCCACTTGATCACCATTTATATTTGTCTTCACGTGAATTTTATTCATATTATTTATTTCCTAGCGCTCTGTCGTAAGCTTTTTTTGCAGCGCGTTTTGCGATAACTCCGATTACCTCTTTTCGAAACTCCTCCGAGCCCCTTTTATCCGATATTGGCTTTGCAAGTTCACTGCATTTATCAGAAAATATGGATAATATATTTTCGTCTAAATTTTCACCAAGCAGGCATTCTGCAGCAGGAGTGGCTACTTCAACTTTCGGGCCTACGGCGCCCAAAACAACCTTTGCAGACCTAATTACTTCATTTTCTAAAGATAGGTTAACTGCGCAACCCACTACAGCTATATCCATCTCAGTTCTTGGTATGAATCTTAGATACGCATCTCCTTCATGCTTGTTTCGCTTAGGGAGATTAACAGCCGTTATTATTTCTCCAGTTCCAAGATTTGTTAAGCCCGGGCCAACCGGTATATCCTCAACTAGAACTTCCGTTGTGCCAGAAGAACTTACGACTGAGACAGTTGCTCCAGCAGCTATCATACCCGGAACGCTATCGGCCGCAGGAGAACCATTGCACAAGTTACCTACCAACGTAGCTCTGCTTTGGATCTGGGCAGAACCTACAAGCTCCATTCCTTCTACTAAACCAGGCCACTCCCTTGATAACTTTTTATGATTAGTAAGTTGTACGCCAGAAACTGCTGCGCCTATTGTCCATCCTCCGTCTTCACGCAATGCAATTTCTTTTACACCAGGTATTTTTTTGATATCAATTAAATGGTCTGGAGAATTATTACCAATTTTCAGCTGCACAAGGACATCTGTACCGCCTGCTAGGTATTTAACTAGTCCATCAGCTGAATTCGAAATAGTTACCGCCTCACTAAAGCTTGATGGCGTGTGATACTGCATAATTTTTACCTATCCATTAATTATAAATTAAATCCTTCGTATGAATTTTACACTCGTTTACAAAATCTTCTATTTTTAAAAAGTTGAAAAGATTACTGCATCTAAGTCATCACTTTTAAGCAAAAACTAAATAAAATCAATTTATATATGGACAATAAATAATTAAAATTATTTGATTATCAGTAGCGTAATATAGAGTATTAATTCTTGCCTGGTCCTGCAGTAAAAGCGGCATTATATATGATAGGTGCAATTGCTTCATTTTCTGCGATGGCTATCGCCGGCAGAGAATTAGGTAAAACCATACCAACCTTCGAAATTATGATGTACCGAAGTATTATTGGATTGTTAATAATAGTTGTAATAGGACTATACTATAAAAGCTTAAATGGCATAAAATTCACAAATCTTTCATTTCATTTGGGAAGAAATATTGCCCATTTTACGGGACAGAACTTATGGTTTTTCGCCATTACTGTGGCTCCCTTAGCTCAAGTTATTGCTTTAGAATTTACATTTCCTCTGTGGGTAATACTTCTATCTCCCATATTTCTTGGGGAAACTCTTTCCAAATTGCGTTTAATTACGGGAATTGTTGGTTTCTCCGGGGTTCTTATAATTACTGCACCTTGGTCAAAAGATTTAAGTTTTGGAATTGTTGCTGCAGGGCTCTCTGCAATTGGATTTGCTGGTTCAGTTTTATTTACAAAGCACTTAACCAAATCGGAGTCTACGATTCACATTCTTTTATTTATGACTGTAATTCAAACAGTTTTTGGCTTTATTTGTAGCGTTTATGACGGAAAAATTACTGTATTTTCACTATCGGAAATTCCTTTAGTTGCTGTAATTGGTATTTCAGGCCTCCTAGCTCATTACTGTTTAACTACTGCTTTAACATTAATACCTGCGGCCGTCGTTTCACCACTTGAATTTGTCCGGTTACCTATAATCGCATTATTGGGTTTTCTACTCTATAACGAACCGATAGAGCTAACTTTAATAATTGGAGCTTTATTAATTTTTATTTCAAATTATACGAATATAATTTCGGAAGCCAGAAGTTCAGAGCTTGATAGGTAGTAATCGCTTAAATTAAATCAACGTTATTTTTTTATTTAAAGCAATTCATCTTAATTCTGGCTTGATAAACTCGCAGTATAATTTAATTGGGTTTTTGTATGCTTAAAATAATGGAGCAAATAATTGGGGAATTCGGACATCGCGGCTTGGATAGGAACTACAAACACTACGTCAGGCAAAATTGATTTAATAACTGCTGAGCTTATAAATTCAACTGTTGGAAAGGAATCTGATGGGCAGCTGAAAGAACATGGTGCACTACCGGCTTTATGGCATTGGTTTGCATTTCCCTCTCCCACACACTTAAGTCAACTGGGAGAAGATGGCCACCCAAAGCACGTTGGATATATTCCACCAAAAAATTTGACACGCCGAATGTGGGCAAGTGGCTCATTAAATTTTCACTCTGATTTAAAAATTGGAGAAGAGATAATAAAAGAAACAACACTCGTTGATATTAAAGAAAAGAAATCTCAATCAGGCGAAATGGTGTTTATTTCTTATGAACACAAGTTGAAAACTTTCAATAATTTAGCAATAACAGAAACACAAAATATTGTTTATTTGGAAGCTTCTGATTCATTCAATCCCCCCAAAAAAAGAGAACTTCCCCAACCTGATTACCCAAAAGAAAATATTTCCATATCAAACCCACTTCTCTTCAGATTTTCAGCATTAACATATAATGCTCATAGAATTCACTATGATTTAAAATATGCTCAAGAAGTTGAAAAATATCCTCATTTAATTGTGCATGGGCCTCTACAGGCACTATTTCTAATGCAATACGCAACTAGTTTAAAGAATTCTGCCCCAAGTAAGTTTTCATTTCGAGGGGTACACCCAGCATTTGCGAATAATTCAATGGAACTAGTTGCGAAGGCAAATAAAAGTGGTCTTAGTTTGTATACAGCGGCTGATGACCACCAGTGTATGGAGGCAACAGCCTTATGGGAGGAAGACAGTGAATAATATCCTATCTGGTTTGCGGGTGATCGAAAGCTCTGCTTTTGTCGCAGTACCGATGGCCGGTATGACACTTTCGCAAATGGGTGCGGAGGTTATACGGTTTGACAGGCTCGAAGGAGGTCTCGATGCTCGACGCATGCCGTACTCGCCAAGTGGTAGTAGTTTATTTTGGTCTGGTATGAATAAGGGTAAGAAATCTATTGCAGTCGACATGAAAAACCCGGAGGGAAAGGATTTAATCACTAACTTAATTACCGCTCCTGGGAAAGACGCTGGCCTATTTTTAACTAATTTAAAGGTTAAAGGCTGGTTGGATTATGAAACTTTATCTGAATTGAGAAGCGACATAATAATTGTCACTTTAAAGGGCGATAGGCAAGGAAGACCACAAGTTGATTACACAGTTAATCCAGCATTAGGGATCCCTGAGATTACGGGTCATGAGGGAAGCACTGAACCAGTGGCGAATGCAATCCCAGCCTGGGATATGATTGCAGGTAATATGTGTGTTTCATCTTTACTAGCTGCTGAACGCTATCGGTTAAGACATGGGGTTGGTCAAGATGTTGAGATAGCTTTGAAAGATGTCGCGGCAGCGGCTATTGGCCACCTCGGAATGATCGCTGATTCAACTTTAAATTCTGATGACAGGTCAAAAGCTGGTAATGCTCTTTATGGAGCTTATGGTAAGGATTTTTTATGCGCAGATGGTAATAGAGTGATGATAATTGGTTTAACAAGCAGACAATGGTCAGGAATTTTAAAAGCGACTGATACCACAGAGCAATTTAAGAATTTGGAAAACGAAAAAAATATCAATCTAAATCATGAAGCTATTAGGTGGAAGTGGCGTCATGAAATTACAGCAATATTAGAACCATGGTTTAAAACCAGAGCGGTGGAAGACTTTGCTCGCGATTTTGATAATACGGGCCTCACTTGGTCGGTTTTTCGCTCGGTAAAAGAAGCTCTGGAATTTGATCCAGATTTGAGTGAGGACAATCCCCTCTTTAAAAAAATAAAGCAGCCCGAAGCTGGTGAGTTTTTAGTTCCGAGGCATCCAGCTAATTTTTCGAAAGTAGATAATACTGAAGCAAAAGGAGCTCCTGCCCTTGGTGAACATACTGAAGAAATATTGGGAGATATATTGCATCTATCTGATATTGAGATATCAAATTTGTTTGATAAGGGCGTTGTTGCAAGTCCGACTTACAATAAAAATTAATGAGTACAAAATTTAAAATAAGCGGGTTTTTTTTGGTAAATGGTTTATTATCTAAATCATTAGATAGATCTTATGACGGCACCGTTGCATTAAAAAAAATAACTAGGTTCATTTATGGGTGTTGATCCTAGCTCGACGAGCGATATACCAATGCTGGTAGCACTAATCATTCTTTTTATAGGGCTATACTTTCGCGGTCTTATTCTTTGGATTTCGTTAGCATTGGCTTTGCTATATCTATATATCTTTGATAGAGAAAGTATAGTAACGCTCGTGATTTATGGATTTACTGCGAGTTTGCTAATTGCTGGGTACCTGAGAATAAAAAAAGGTCTAAAGCTTACTGAATCCCGCGTAAATAAAGATGAATTTGATCTGGTTTTAGACGCAAATAATTTAATTGGCACTGCTAATTGGGACTTAGATATTTTTGTAAATTTTATCAATGAATTAGAGCAAGATGGATTTAAAACTCACCTATTTTTTGATCACAGCATTATTCGGTTGTTGCGGGAGCAAAACTTAATACTCGATGGAGAAACTGTTCCCATGACGATTTGTAGAGTATTAAACAGAAGTCGCCACAATGTTACCGTTTCAAAAAAAGGCCACAAGGCGGATGGGTTATTAATTAAGTATGCAGATAGAAATAAAATAACGGTTTTAAGCAACGATAAATTCAATAAGCTTGAGGATCGTTTTTATATTCAGTCGGCTACTAGATTAAACAACAATGGGTTAATAAAAAGAGTCTCTCTTATAGATGGGGCTCTTACAATAATGTGAGTAAACGAAATTAAATTAATTTAAAGGAAGACGTTGTTCAGCTAAGTTAGCAAACCAACTGCAACCAAACGGCAATGCCTCATTGTTAAAATCATATGAGGGGTTATGCCAACTCGCCGACTGCCCATTACCTAAAAAGATAAAAGCGCCAGGACATTTAGTTAGCATTTCAGAAAAATCCTCACCAGCCATTATTGGCTCAATGTCAGTTTTAATATTACTAGTCCCTACAACTTCTTCAGCTGCAGCAATGGCAAACTGAGTATTTTTAACATAGTTATCAGTTACACCGACACCAAACCCATACTGTATATGTGCAGAGCACCCGTATGCTTCTGCAGTAGATTCCGCCGTTTTTTTAATTCGTTCAGGCATTTTTTGCCTTTCGTTTTCATTTAGAAACCTTGTAGTTCCAGTAATTCTTACGGTGTCTGGAGTAACATTGTGCGCCATCGTGTCAGTACTTAAACCAGTAACCGACAAAACTACTGATTGAAGTGCCGATACTCGCCTGGAGACTATTTGTTGCAAAGCTAAAACAATTGCAGAACTAGCCAAGGTAGTATCGTTTGAAAAGTGGGGAAGCGCCGCATGCCCGCCCTTACCCGCTACTACAATTTCAAAAAAATCTGAAGCGGCCATTAGGGGACCCGGCTTAATAGCAAATTCTCCCACAGGTAAGTTAGGTAGATTATGAAGGCCGTAAATTTCGCTAATATCCCAATTCGAAATGAGATTATCATCAACCATTGCTTTGGCTCCACCACCGCCCTCCTCTGCCGGTTGAAATACTAAAACTACTTTTCCGTTGAAATTACGGGTCTCACAAAGATACTTTGCAGCTCCCAAAAGAATAGTTGTATGACCATCATGCCCACAAGCATGCATCTTGTTCTCAATTTTCGATTTATGAGAGAAATTATTCATTTCTGAGACAGGTAAAGCGTCCATATCTGCCCGAAATCCAATGGCTTTACCAGAGTCAATTTTCTGTCCATGTATCTCTGCTACAATACCGCTTTTACCCACTTCACTTTTAATTGAATCGACTCCAAATCCTTTCAAAAGTTCAGTAATTTTTTTTGTAGTCCGCGGTAGATCAAACTGTAACTCTGGATATTCATGAAAATCGTGTCTCCAGCTGACCATCTCATTTTGTAGATCGGCAAATCGGTTCTTAATAGGCATTAAATGATCCGCAATAGATTATTTCATTGTTTATGTTACACAGAGATAAATAATATAACTTAAGTCAAGTTATACCTAATTTTGAATTTGTACAGTAAAGACATAATTTAATGACATTACATATTGAAACACCGCTCGTGAGATCTGATATTTTAAGCGATTTAGTGAACAAAGATATCAGGCTTAAGTTAGATGCACTCCAGCCATCAGGATCTTTCAAGATCAGAGGTATTGGTTACGCTTGCGAACACCATGCTGGAAGAGGAGCTAAAGCATTTTTATCTTCTTCGGGAGGAAATGCCGGAATGGCGGTGGCCTATGCAGGAAAAAAACTTGGCATTCCGGTTAAGGTTGTCGTCCCCGAAACAACAACTCCTAGATCTATTGGATTACTTGAAGAAGATAATGCTGAAGTCATTATACATGGTACCTCTTGGTTGGAGGCTAACATATTAGCTCAGTCTATTATGACAGATGAAACTGCATTTATTCACCCTTTTGACGATGAGCTATTGTGGCTAGGGCATTCGAGTATGATTGATGAAATCCATACCACAGAATTTAAACCGGATCTGATAATTTTGTCTGTAGGTGGTGGTGGTCTGTTAGCTGGCGTTATTCAGGGTTTAATGAAAAATAATTGGGAAGATATTCCTATTATGACAGTAGAAACTGCAGGAGCAGCATCGCTGAACCGGTCATTAAAAAATGGAAAAATCGTAGAATTAAAAAAGATTACCAGTTTAGCGACATCGTTAGGTGCGAAAAAAGTAAGCGAAGGTGCATTCCAACTCGCTAAAGATCATAAAATTACCAGTACTTTGGTCTCTGACTTAGATACTTTGACGGCGTGTGAAAGATTTCTTTCGGACCATAAAATTTTAGTTGAACCGGCATGTGGGGCAGCTTTATCACCAGTTTACAACAAGATGCAGGATCTACGGAACTTCAATAAAATTTTGGTAATTGTTTGTGGCGGCTCAACCACCTCTATTGATGATATTAGAAATGGCATAACGGCATTAACGAATTAAAGCCATTAAGTCGCTAACCCAAATATAAAAATATTGTTGACCTATGCCCAAAGGCAATCAGTAATCTAACTTTTCTACTTTTCATCTGATAAATCAATCAAACTCGAGATTTTGCTCTCAATATTACAATAAATAATTTCATCTAATCTTGATAGCTCTAATTCTATACGTTGCACAAAAGTTTTTGAATACCATTTTAGTAATTCAAGCTCTTTACACGAGAGACTGTAAGGATCGTTTGAAAACCTCAATAGGACAGGCTTAATAATTGCTTGAAAAAAAAGTTCAGAGTCCACCAACATAATTATATAAACGGCACATGAAAATTATCTTTAGTAAGAGATAATTTGCATAAAAAGTTTATTTGAGTTCATCCCTTAGCATAAAATTTATCTAATTTTTAAATGGTTGCGCAAACATTTTAAAGTTTGCGCTAACAATTAAATCTAGCTGTTTTCATATTAAATTTCTTGCGTTAAAGACCAAATATAGCGATGCGTATGGGGCAAAAAATGAATAAAGCGATTGGTTTGTATAACCCCAATTTTAGCCTAGACCATCAAGGCATAAAAGAATACCGACGGGCATTTTACAATTTGAACGAGAGGGAGCTTCTCGACGCGTCACTGGAACGCTCAGAGGGTTCAGAAGGCTTAGGAGGAACACTACTCGTAACAACTGGCAAGTTCACAGGAAGATCCCCCAGGGATAAGTACATAGTTCTTTCAAAGTCCAATGAAAGCGAGATTTGGTGGGAAAATAATTCTAAAATGGAAGCAGAGTTTTTTGTAAACCTGTATAGAGATATGTTGGCGTTTATTGCCGATAAAGACTTATTTATACAGGATTTATATGCAGGTGCAGATCCTAAAAATAGAATAAACGTTCGAGTAATTTCGGAACTAGTTTGGCATAATTTATTTATAAGACACCTATTGATTAAGCCAGAGGTGCCAAAGCTAGAAAACTTTGTGAGTGATTTCACAATTATAAATATTCCAAGTTTCCAGGCAATTCCCAAAAAACACGGTTGTAGGACCGAAACCGTAATTGCAATAAACATAGAGGAAAAACTAGTGCTTATTGGGGGCACGGAATACGCTGGGGAAAACAAAAAAGCAGTCTTTACTATATTAAATTATCTCTTACCCAAAAAAGGCATTTTGCCAATGCATTGTGCAGCCAATAGAGTATCCGATCAATTCTCCGATTCAGCGATATTTTTTGGCCTTTCAGGTACAGGAAAAACGACATTATCAACCGATGGTAAACGAGTGCTCATAGGTGACGATGAGCACGGATGGTCTGAAAGTGGAATTTTTAATTTCGAAGGCGGTTGCTACGCAAAAACATTAGGATTGACCGAGCAAACCGAGCCGGAAATTCTTGCTACCACTACCAAGTTTTCAACAGTGATTGAGAACATGGTTTACGATGAGCAAACTAAAGAATTAGATTTTTTCGACAGTAAACTTACTGTTAATATGCGTGCAGCTTATCCTATGCGATATATCTCAAAATCCGCTGAGGATGGTTTAGGAATGCATCCTAAGCATTTAATCATGCTTACTTGCGATGCCTTTGGTGTGCTACCTCCGGTAGCCCGTCTTTCGCCGGAGCAGACAATATATCACTTCTTATCGGGCTTTACATCGAAAGCAGTTGGCACAGAACGCGGGGTGAAAGTTCCAGAGCCAACATTTTCATCTTGTTTTGGTGCTCCCTTTCTACCGTTGAAGCCAGAGGTCTATGGGTCAATTCTGAAACAAAAGATAATTGCGAATGGCACTAGCTGTTGGCTTATCAACACTGGATGGACAGGTGGCTCGTATGGAATTGGCACCCGAATGCCCATAAAAGCTACAAGAGCAATTTTGGATGCATTATTGACCGGTAAACTTGATGACGCCGAGTTCCGCAAAGATGACAATTTTAAATTTTTGGTTCCTGTATTCATTGATGGTGTAGAGCGCTCCTTGTTGAACCCACGGGAGAATTGGGAAAATTCACTTGAGTATGATCAAGCAGCGGAAAAACTTGTTAAGCTTTTTGAAGAAAATTTCAAAAAGCACCTATCACCCAGTGAAAAGACAAATCCGGAGTTATTAACTGTTTAATTATTCTTAAAACCTTTTTGCAACTTAAATGCATATGGCGCTGCCATTTGCTTTATGTTTAAAGAGTGTATGGAAAGGTTCGAAGAAAATTCTTACTCTGGTGCTAAATTAAGTATTTACAGAAATGTGCCTAAATCTGCACCAAAGGCAATAATTCATATTAGCCACGGCATTGCCGAACATGCTGGACGGTATGAATGGTTCATGCAAACCTTAATGGAAGCAGGTTATGCCGTCTATGCTCATGATATCCGGGGACATGGTTATACTTTTGCATCCGATTCATTTAAGGGGCACTTTTCTGATAAACATGGGTTAGATAAAATACTGCATGACTTAGATTTCTCCATCCATTTAATAAAAAAGAATCATCCAGATATACCAATTTTTTGTTTTGGACACTCACTTGGTTCTATTCTTTTGCTGAGATACGCAACGAGCATGTACCATAGGATTAATGGTATCGCATGTTGGAATAGTGGAATAGAAACAAATATCTTGGCTGTAGTTGGAAAAATCATTCTCTCAATCGAACGAAAGTTCCGACCTCCCAGGGCGAAAAGCTATTTTGCTCGGAAATTAACGTTTGATACTTGGGGCAACAAAATATCTAATAAGCGTACAAATTTTGACTGGCTTTCGAACGATGCTTTTCAAGTTGATAAGTACATCCAAGATAAATTATGCGGATTTGATATCTCTCTTCAATCTTGGCTAGAAGTTGCGGAGGCGGTGTTTTATTCGAGTCGAAACCTTTCAATGATCCCGTCTAACTTTCCAATTTGTCTAGTGGGCGGCGAACAGGATCCTTGCACTAACTACGGTAAAGATATGCGTAAACTTGCCGCTAGGCTGAAACGAATGGGTCATGTTAATTTTTCTCATGAAACTATTAGAGGATGCAGGCACGAAACGTTAAATGAAATAAGCCGAGAGCATTACGTCGGAATATTTTTAGATTGGTTACAAGACCAAACTAAGCGAAATTAATCATCAATTAAGTATTTAAGTAAAACTAAATTCTAGTCCTGGACCATGTAAATTAAACAAGCAGGTCCCGCGAGTAAAATGAAAGCCCAAAGAGAAAGATTTTTTACTTTTTTTTCTGATTTCAGATTTTTACTTAATAACCGAACTGAGCCAAATAAAAAATTTGGCAAAGTTCTAAGTGATAACTTCCTAAATAAAATATTACGTTGTTTGTTCATGAATACTGTCCCTATGTATCATAAAGATAGCGTAGCACGGTTTGGTCTGCATTTTAAATATTTTTTCAAAATTCAAAAATATTTATTGAAATAATTGTGAAATCAAAATTAGAAGTGAATTTTTAATCCGTCAAAAACTAACTTTAACGATATTAGTAATAGTGCCCATGTCACAATCTTAAAAAAGACGTTTTCTGGTATAATTTTAATTATTTTTACTCCGATAAATACTGCAATTGCTGCTGGAAGCATAAGGTACAGTGAAACTTTGAGAGTTACTAATGTCATTTGATTTAAAATAAAGTAAGGGATAGCTTTAATTAAATTACAATAGCTAAATGCTAACACAGAAGTACCCACAAAAACTGATTTTGATAAACCAAGCGGTAATGTAAATATTTGCCAAGGCGGACCGCCATTATGACTTATAAAGCTGGTAAATCCCGCAATTGTGCACCAAATAATGCCTACTTTTGAATTAAAAACTTTGCCAGGTTTAGCAAAATTTATCTGCTTAAAAATCTGCTTTAATGAAAACATTAAACCCATGAGGCCGATCATGAGTGTGACTACCCATTCTAAAACAAGATGGGCTGTAAGTCCTCCAACCAAAACGCCAATTGTCATTCCAATTAAACTTATTTTTAGCACCGGCCAATCATAATCTCGTCTATATGCCCTGATCGCAAAAATGTCTGATACTATATATATCGGTAATAATAAGCCCGCAGCCGCCACAGGGGACATTATTAATGATAGGCTTGGCACAGCTAAACCAGCCACTACCGGAAGCCCTCCCTTTCCCATACCGACAAATATCGCAGCGAGGGTCATTAAAGGCCAGAAATATAGAGAATCCATTTATAGAAAACCATTTTCTTTCAGTATTTAATAATTACCTCTTGGGTAATTCGCTGGATACGTTTTTTGGATCCAGCTCTGTATCTTCTCATGCTTATCTACTGCTACACAAAGTCGCCTAAGTTTTGGAAGAGATGCAATCATATCTTTTGGAAATCCATCTATTACCCCGGCCGTAAACCAACCTATAAGACGCCAAATAGCAATATCCGCAATACTAATCTTGCGCGAGACTGCCCACGTTAAGTTTTCTGAGAGGCAGTTTTCGAGCATCTTTAATTTTCTGTAAAGGGCACCTTCGACCAACTCCTTGCGCGCAGAAATTTTTTGAGTTTGATCGGAAATATTGTTTGTGCCTGAAAAAAGAACATTAAGATCTGTAACAAAATCAATGAACTGATCTATTTTTGCCGCTTCAAGTGAGTCATTGTCAGGATAGAGTCCACTAAGTTTACCGCAAAACCGGGCAATCGCACCAGTTTGAGCAATTGAAACATCATCAACAATCAAACATGGTATCTGATGAAACGGTATAGACGTTCCATCTAGTAATTTACCGTGCTCTTTCAGGTATGAAAATTCGTCTCTCGTTATTCGAATATCTTCAAAGTCTATATTTCCAAAGTAGAGTGCTAATCTGCCTACTTCTGCTCTCCAAAATGGTATATCGCCATAAATGAATTTTAGTTTCATTATAAAATCCAGCCTAAAGTATTTAAAATTTTCAATTTAACTCTGTTATTATTAAACATAGTATCAGTAAGGACTATGTTAATGACAGATCAGAGTAGTTAAATAAAGACTTTGCTGAATTCTTCATAATAGCTAGTTCTTTCGGATTTTGAGCAGAAATTAAACAAATGGTTATTTTTTAATTTAAGGAATAACTGATTTATTGGAGATAAAAAATGCCAAAGCTCGGAGTACCTTTAGTTCACAAGAATGGCCCATTTGTAGGTCCACAAACATTTATGAATGTACCATATTCTACTGACTTCAGCACCGCGGAAGCAGTTGTTCTTGGTGTGCCGTTTGATGGGGGTCTACACCCCACAAGGATAGGGTCAAGAACTGGGCCTGCTTCAATTCGGGAACACTCACAACTTGTTCGGCCGTTTCAACCTCCGCACGCAACGTTTAATCCATTGGAGCTATTGCAAGTTGTTGATTGTGGCGATGCTGATACAACACCAAGCATCATTGAGGAAAGTTTTATTGAAATTGAGGAAGCAGCATCAGAAATTTATAGCGGTAAGGCAGTACCACTTGCTTTAGGTGGAGACGGAAATATCACCCTTCCGCTTCTGAGAGCCGCCAGCAAAGCTCATTCGGACCTTGTTGTTGTGCATATTGATGCTCATACAGACACTTATAGAGGAGATGGAAATCAAGACTATATGCGATTTAATGTAGCCACTACATTTACACGAGCAGCAGAAGAGGCTCTTATTGATGTTGAATCGTCTATACATGTTGGGGCACGTGGCCCTACTAATGACAGTGGTGTATTTAATCATACGCGGGATGTTGGGTATGGATTAATAGATAGCACAGAGTTATTTAATGCTGGCTTAAGAAATACAGCAAAAAATATAGTAGAGTCACTTAAAGGGCGATCAGTATATCTATGTTTTGATATGGATTTTTTTGACCCGTCATGTGCTCCAGGAGTGTGTACGCCAACATGGGGAGGCGCGACCTCAAGGGAAGGACTTGATTTCCTGCAAAATCTTACTGGCTTAAATTTAGTTGGTGCGGATATTAATACTGTATCTCCGCCTCACGATATCTCCGGAATGACCGCATTTTTGGCCGCAACTGTAGGATTGGAAATCTTATCAGTTATCTGTCATTCCAAAGGTTTAGTAGAGTAAAAATGCAAAATTTTATTTGGAGAGTTAACACAGAATGGAAATTTTTTATAGGTCGTTGGCAGATATAAAGTGGGAAAAGTCAACGAAAGCCCGTGTCGCATCAGGTGCTAATCCAAAAACAGAATGGAAGCACTTAATTGATAATAAGATTTGTGGCAGTGAGGGTGTAAGTGTCGGCTATGGTAAAATACCTATTGGAGAATACCTACCTCTCCATACACATACGCCGCAAGAAATATACTTTGTTACTAAAGGAACTGGCATTTTAACTATGGATGGAGACAAAACACAAAATTTAGGCTCTGGGGATACAGTTTATATTCCAGGTAAAAAACGCCATGGCATTACAAATACTGGAAATGTTGATTTTGAATATCTTTTTATCTTCATGATCAATAACTGGAGCGACGTAAAATATGATTTTCAATAAGTTATTTCAGTATTAATTTAAATTAAGTCTTCTACCTAAGCTTGATAGACCTTTATATAAACTATCTTCAACGCCTTCATCTTTCATGTGATTTCGTAATTGAGAGTTCAGACCTCCTTTAGTAGACAGGGAGTTTAACTCTTCAGCAATTCTATTTACTCCATCCTTTTTAATCCCAGAGTAAGTACCTGCCATCAAATTGACCAGGTAGCTTTCAGCCACCTCCGACGAGTCCAAATGTTTCTGAAGCCACTTCTTGGCTATTTCCAATTGGGCGAGTGAGGTTGAAAGAATAGCAGTTGCTGCAAAAAATGGTAATAATTCTGCCTCAGACGATAACTCCATAATAAAATTTTCTTTACCAAATAACTGAGAAAGTGCTTTGTTTCTTGGATATGTGGGCAATGGACAGTTACCCTGCTCTATCATTGGCAAAGGGATTGTAATGGCAATATCATGAGCTGGTGCACACAGCGTTTGTAACCTCTTTAAATCAACACCAAGAATGAAAGAAATGATAGTTTGATTTTTATTAAAGGTTATTGAGTTCAGTATTGCCTCTGTTACGTTTTCCATAATTGCAAGAAATATAACATCCGACTCATCTATTACACCTTGCGGAGATGCAATTTTTACATCATCAAATTCTGAAGCTAACCTCGTAGAAATACTCTTATTACGTTCGGTAATTGTTATCTTGTGGCCACGTCCAACCAAGGCAATTATACAAGAATATGCTATCTTCCCAGTACCTATGAATCCAATCTTCATTTTAACAATTCCATCGTTTCTATCTGTTTTTAATATATTTTTTCTTATAAACAAATCATATAACAAAAATTTTAGCATCAATGTTAAGGGATAAACGCGAATTAATACTGCCAAAAATCATAAATAAAAAGTTCTTTTCACTTTCGCGATTTATATTAGGGTTTTACCGTGTAGCTTCAACTAAAGTCGGATATTGTATTGGATAGAATTATGGTAAATAAGCCGCATAAAGGTGCTACAATTGCGATCCAGCCTCGTATCCGAAAGGGTGCATTTTTTGATGCGGCCTGGAGACATGGATGCAGAAAATTTTCAGTATACAATAGAACTTATATTTCGAGTACTTTCTCCAATCCGACTGAAGAATATTGGAACGTCACAAAAAATGTAGCAATTTGGCCAGTAATGGGTGAGCGTCAAGTGGAGATTTCCGGTAGCGATGCTGCTGAATTTGTTCAGTTATTAACGTCGAGAGATATGTCTACCTGTTCAGTTAACCAATGTAAGTATGCGCTAATTAGTGACGAGTCAGGCGGAATAGTTTGCGATCCCATCATCTTAAAATTGTCAAATGATCGCTTTTGGCTATCTACATCTGATTGTGATCTTGAGCTTTGGGCTAAGGGGGTCGCGGTTCATGCTCCTTTTAAAGATATTAAAATATCTGATGCAAATGTTTCTGTTGTTCAAATTCAGGGGCCTAAATCGCCTAACGTAATTTGTGATATGTTTGGTGAAGAAGTTTTAGATTTAAGATATTATTGGCATCGCACAGTAAATTTTCAAGGTACTGATCTAAGAATCTCACGGACCGGTTGGAGCGGTGAATTCGGCTACGAGTTGTACTTGGAAAATTATGAACAAGGTGATGCTTTATTTGATGCATTAATAGACATCGGTAAACCCTACGGCGCAGCTCCAGGAGCTGTAAATCAAACCCGAAGAATAGAAAGTGGCATCCTTTCCTGGGGGGTAGATATGGGAGTAGACGAAAACCCATATGAAGTTGGTCTTGGACGACTTGTAGAGCTTGAAAATGACAATACATTTATTGGTCGATCTGAACTTGAAAAAATAAGGAAGCAGCCACTAGAAAAAACTTTGGTTGGACTTATACTTGAAGGTCCTCCGATTGAGGCGAATGAGACACCTTGGGATTTATTATACAAAGGGGAGAAAATAGGCAGGCTTACGAGCCTATCTTACTCCCCGCGATTAGAAAAAAATATTGCGTTAGGTCTCGTGCGAAATGAATATTCAACAGTTGGAACTGAATTAAGTGTTTTTACTTGGGAGGGTGAAAAGCCAATCTATGTTTCTAATCTGCCATTTCTTCCAAAATTGCAAACTGGAGATGCACGGGCACTTTTAAATAATTCTAAAATATAAACTTCGTTAGGGAAATATTATGGCTAAAGTAAAATCAATAAATCACATTGCATTTGCGGTAAAAGACTTCAATGCAGCATTGGAAAATGCGATTGAAGTACTGGGCGGCGAAATGATGATGGAATTTGAGTCTATCGAAGATAGGTACAAAGGCGCGTGCGTTCGCTTTGGGGATAGTATTATGAGTTTCATTTCCAGTGATGATCCAGAAAGCTTTATAAGCAAGCATGTCGAGAGATATGGGAACAGTATTCAGCATATCGGTTTAGAAATTGACGATATAGAGGAGTACGTCGCCAATTTGGAGAAAAAAGGCGTTAGAGTGGACAAGTCAGAGATGAGTGATGTTGATTATCAAGAAGCTTTGGTTGGACCCAAAGTTGGAAACGGGGTAGTCCTACAATTAACTGGCTGGAAAGCTGGACCGTTTGATGCTACGTATGAAGGGTGCGATCGCCTTTGTAAAAAGTACTCTCAAAATCCTAAATTAAATCTTTTGGCTGGCAACCAACTTCCAAAACCATGAAATTATTTAGGTAACTTGAAATGCAAAGTAGACATTATGGAGTTTGGCCTCAGAACTTACCATACAGTTTACCTCCAGTAGCAAGTTCTGTTTATGAAAACCTTACCAGTTCTTCAAAGAATTCTCCCTCTTCAATTGCAATAAAATTTTATGGCAAAGGACTGACATACTCCGACCTGTATAAAGAAGTTAAGTTGATCGCAGGATATCTCTCTGCTTTTGCAAATGTTCGACAAAACGACCGGGTTGCATTGTATATGCAAAATACACCCCAATTTATAATTGCTTATTATGCTATTTTAGCCGCGAATGCCGTAGTTGTACCGGTTAACCCAATGTGCAAAAGTGCCGAATTGGCACATATATTTCAAGACTCTCAATCCAAAGCAATCGTTTTTGGACAGGAACTCTACAACGAAATTGAAAGTGCCAACCTCAATATCAAAGAACGCCAATTACTCGCTGTAACATACTCAGATTATATTGGAGAAAACGCTAATATTGATATACCTACGAGCGTGAAGGCTAAAGGAACCAACCCACCCTGCCCAACCTGGAGTAACGCTCTAGAAATGAATTTCTCAGCCCCTAATCATAATCGAAAACCTGAAGATTGGTGTATTATTCCGTATAGTTCAGGAACAACTGGGCAGCCTAAGGGCTGTCTACATACTCATAAGAGTGCAAATGCTACGATACATGCATATCCACTTTGGGTAGGAGTGAAAAATGGCTCCCAAGTGTTAGCAACATTACCGCTGTGCCATGTCACTGGAATGCAGCATTCAATGAACTTACCCATACTAACTGGGTCTACAATTCATTTAATGGCGCGGTGGAATCCTCAGGTAGCGGCAGAAATTATAGAAAAAGAAAGAATTCAACATTGGAGATCAATCACAACCACAATGATTGATTTTCTATCATTGGAGAACATTGAAAAATACGACCTATCATCGCTTGAGGCTATTGGAGGTGGAGGAGCACAAATGCCAGAAAGTGTTGCTGAGAGAATGGAGAAACTTATTGGGCTTGATTACATTGAAGCATATGGCCTGACTGAAACAATGGCCCCCATACATATTAATCCAATTAACTCTCCCAGAAAGCAATGCTTAGGAATTCCAATCTTTGATGTTGACACTCGTATCATAGAGCCCCAGCACTTAGAGGAATTAGGGCCAAATCAGATCGGTGAAATTGTGGCAAACGCACCGCAGGTTTTTGCTGGATATTGGCAAAACGAAGACGCCACCGCAGACGCATTTATAAATATAGATGGGAAAGATTTTTTTCGAACTGGTGATATAGGATACTATGATGAAGATGGTTATTTTTATTTTGTCGATCGTTTGAAAAGAATGATAAATGTATCTGGACTCAAAGTCTGGCCGGCCGAGGTTGAAGCAATCCTTCATTCACATCCCGCCATTTTGGAAGCCTGCGTCGTTGGAGATTCCGACCCGCGCACCGGAGAAAGGGTAAGAGCGGTAGTAGTTCTCAATGACAAGGAAAAAAAGCTATCAAAAGATTCATTTATTGAGTGGTGTGGAAAGAATATGGCTCATTACAAAGTCCCCAAAAGTCTTGAAATCCGAACGAATTTGCCACGTGGATCAGCTGGTAAAGTTTTATGGAAAGACTTGTAATTGTTTCAATTTGCTCAGTAAATCTTAAAAAAAACATCTTTATTTTATAAAATTTGATACAGTAACGAAGAGGATAAAATGCAGGATAAAAAAATTAGTCGATTTCCTATTCCAAAATTAGGCGAATTGCCAGATGATATTAAAAACCAGTTCATCTCAGTGCAAGAAAAGATTGGATTTGTTCCAAATGTATTTTTAACGCTTGCATATAGACCGGACGAATTTAGAGCTTTTATTGCATACCACGACGCACTAATGGAGCGCAAAAGCGGTCTTTCTAAAGCTGAAAAAGAAATGATTGTGGTTGCGACATCAAATGATAATGGCTGTCAATATTGCGTGATAGCTCACGGTGCTATTCTTAGGATCCGCGCCAAGGATCCGTTAATAGCCGATCAAATTGCCATAAATTACAAGAAAGCAGACATATCTGAACGACAAAAAGAAATGTTAAAGTTTGCACTTAAAGTCTCAAATGACTCTAAATCTATATCTGCCAGTGATTTTTCTAATTTAACAAAGCATGGCTTTAGCAATGACGATATATGGGATATTGCCGGTATAACTGCCTTTTTTGGCCTCTCAAATCGAATGGCAAACTTTACCTCGATGCAGCCAAATCTCGAGTTTTATAGAATGGGAAGAGACATTTAAAAACTTGTAAGTCGACTACTTAACAGCACCCGCAAGTCTTCTGTTCGGATTTTTTCTTCTTTTTTAAGGATTTAATAGCTCTATTTTTTACCTCAATTACAGGATTTAAAGCATTATTTTCACTATTTATTTTTTCTTCCATATAATCATAAAGTGATGCGAAGCCCAATTTCTTGGCCTTCTTTTCCTCATACCCTAATCGACCCTTAAGATTTGAAATTCTCTCTAATACTATATCGTTCTCCATGAGGCGTCTCCTTACTGAGCCGCTTGCCCTGTATTTTGTCAAGCTCTGCCAGAGCGATACCAGAACTACCAGTTTTTTTCAATGCCTTCATATAGACCCTTTTTACAGAGATTGGGCTCCATGGCATGTCTGCATCACGTACCCAACGACGCAAAAGTGGTGGAAGGCAATCAAATTCATGCATAGGATCGCCTTTCGTACGCTTTTTTTTAAGTTTAGTTTGCCCCAAGTTATCCATAGCAGAAATTACGAACGCAATTACTTATTACGGTAAAAACTACGAACTATCTTAGACAGTTTACTAACGAAGAAGCCATGCCTTTTATTAGCTTAGTATATAAAGACACTCCAGGCTCAATTCCAAACCCCAATGGATCAATCACCTCAGTTTTAGCGTTAGTTCCTGCCATTACAGTATCAACCATGTTTGCGTTAAATTGAGGCTCAGATAAAACGCATTGGATATTTTCGCTCTGAATTCTGTTGGCTATTTCTGCTATCCTTGCAGCGCCAGGATCTGATGCGTCACCCAGAGAGATGGCTCCAGAAGCCGGAAAATCGTACACAGTCTCAAAGTATTGATATGCGTCGTGGAAGACAATAAATTTTCCACCTCGCACTGGATCCAACATCTCATTTACCTCATTGTCGAGTGCATCAAGTTCTGTAATAGCCTCACTTGCATTGGAAAAATAACCACCTGCGTTAGCCGGATCAATTGATGAAAGTTTAGCTGCAATTACGTTCAGCCAGGTTCTTGCATTATCCGTAGATAGCCAAGCGTGAGGATCGAATTCTCCGTGATCATGACCTGCATGATCATCATGCCCGTGGTCGTCGTGATCATCGTGGTCATCATGTTCTTTATCGTGATCGTCATGATCATCATGATCGTTATGTTCTTTATCGTGATCGTCATGATCATCGTGGTCGTCATGTTCTTTATCATGATCGTCATGATCGTCGTGGTCGTCATGTTCTTTATCATGATCGTCATGATCGTCGTGGTCATGAGCGTCGAAAAGCGCACCTTCTCTGAATGGGAGCGTATTTGTCTCATCTAGCGCAAGAAGCTCTATAACAGTTGCATCGCCACTAAGCGAGTCAAGCGCCCGCTCCATCCACGGAGTGAGCCCCTCTCCCATCCAGAAAACCAAACCGGCATTTTCCAAAGCCTCAGCATCTGCTGGCCTTAATCGATAATCATGAGGTGAAGTTTCGTTTGGAACAATTAGATCTGGCTTACCAATTCCATCCATAACCCTAAAAACTAAAGAATGAACCGGAGCAATATCTGCAACGACTTTCGGAGCATCTGCAAGTGCAGCGGTCCCGGTAAGTAGTGTAATTGCAGAAACAGTAGTAAATAACCTAGACATCTAAAACCTCATGATATAATATAACATTACAGTACACCTAACGGTCTCTATACGCTATTGCAACCCTGTAAATGCCTGTTGACTGTAAAAAATGTATCTGCCAAGAAATAGCGCATATTGCTTCGAATGCCGAAAACAAATGATAAAAAATATTGATAAATATTGTAAAGACAACAACATAAAATTGACGCCAGTTCGTCTCAAAGTTCTTGAATTGCTGCAGAATGAAAAATGTGGGTTGGGCGCTTATCGTATTCTTGACCTGCTGAGAGACGCAGGATTTAACTCGCAACCTCCAGTAGCCTATCGTGCCCTAGACTTTTTAGTGGAGCATGGCTTCGTTCATAAAATTGAGAGTCAAAATTCTTTTGTGGCATGCACTGATCCAGGAGCACATCATTCGCCTGTATTCATGATTTGTAAAAAATGTGACAGCGTTTCCGAGGCACCAGCATCCGCAACAGCATCAGATCTATCTGAAGCATTAATGGCAACAGGGTTTAAGGTAGAACAAACAATTATTGAAGCTGAGGGTGTGTGTAGTACCTGCGCAGATACTTAATCAAGTGACCTTAATAAATATCAAAGATATAACGGTAAAATATGGTGAAAATATTGTATTAGATAAGGTTTCTCTCGACGTAGCTCCCGGAGAAATCGTAACTATTGTAGGTCCAAATGGATCAGGTAAAACTAGCTTAGTAAAAACGATTATAGGAGCCCTAGAGTATTATAGTGGATCTCTAATAATTAAAAATAATTTACGTATTGGTTATATCCCTCAACGTTTAAATATAGACAATACTTTACCAATGACTGTTCAACGTTTTTTAAATTTAACTCATAGATTAACTAAAGACGAATGTTTAAAGGCTCTAAGCGCTGCTGGTGCAAGTGGGCTTTTAAAGGCACAAATGTCAAATCTTTCGGGCGGTCAATTTCAAAGAGTATTGCTTGCTAGAGCATTGCAAGGGGATCCTGAAATATTAATTTTAGACGAAGCAACACAAAGTTTAGATCAAGCAGGATCAGCGGACTTTTACAAACAAGTAGAAAGCGTAAGAGATAAAAAAGGATGTGCAGTTTTGATGATAAGTCATGAACTGCATGTTGTTATGAGCGCATCAGATAAGGTCATTTGCTTAAATGGTCATGTTTGCTGTTCTGGCGCCCCCGAAGCAGTAGCAATTATGCCCGAGTATCATGACCTGTTTGGTACAGGCACAGACGGTACTTTAGCACTTTATCGACATAATCATGATCATAGGCACGACGATCCCGTTCGCTCAGCTGAGGTTTCTGATTAATGTTGCCTGATTTTTTGATTCGCGCCACAATTGCTGGTCTCGGAGTTGCTCTTATTGCAGCACCTCTCGGATGTTTTGTAGTATGGCGACGAATGGCCTACTTTGGGGAGGCAACGGCGCACGCGGCTTTATTGGGTATTGCGCTATCTTTAGCGCTTGAACTGCCCATATTTGGAGGAACGTTATTAGCGGCACTTTTAATGGCTTATACCGTATCTCAACTTTCAGGCCGTGGATTAGCTTCTGACACCTTGCTTGGAGTATCTGCGCATGCGGGTCTTGCCGTTGGGTTAGTTGTTGCCTCCTTTCTCTCAGGTGTTCGCATTGATTTAATGGCCTATCTATTTGGAGATATTCTAGCAGTTTCAATAAGCGATCTTTATACAATATGGATAGGTGTAATTTTTGTTCTTTTATTGATTTATTGGCGGTGGTCGCCAATGTTAGTTTCAACTTTGAACGAAGAACTTGCATATTCTAATGGAATTAATCCGAAAAAAGAAAAGTTGATACTTACCATCGCTTTGGCGGTTACAGTTGCGGTCTCAATAAAAGTCGTTGGCCTGTTATTAATATCTGCACTTTTAATAATTCCAGCTGCGGCCGCTAGAAATACATCGAGCACGCCAGAAACGATGGTGATTATTACCGCTTTAGTAGGTATAATTTCTGCTATATCAGGTCTTCAATTTTCATATTTTTTTAATACTCCACCAGGACCATCTATTGTCTGCGTAAGCATAACTTTCTTCTTGTTACTTAGTAGTAAAAATATATGGAAATTCCGGTAATACCATATAGTGGCGGTCTTATTTTCACCAATAATATAACGAAAATCACTTGAGAAAAATATTTTGAACGATACGAAAATCCCAATAACTATCCTTACAGGGTTTCTTGGCGCAGGAAAAACTACTTTATTAAACAAAGTTCTATCGAATACTGAAAATGGTAGAGTAGCAGTAATAGTAAACGAATTTGGAGAAAAGGGTTTAGACCATCACTTGATTGAACAAAGCACAGATGATGTGGTTCTAATGCAATCTGGGTGTTTATGTTGCTCAATAAGGGGAGACTTACCAAAAACTATTGAAAGGCTGATACGTAAAAATATACGTAACGAAATTAACTTTGAACGTATTGTCATTGAAACCACAGGGTTGGCTGAGCCAGGTCCAATCATGCAGACTTTACTCCTGGATAACGTCTTGGCGTCCAATACTCAGCTGGACGGTATTATAACAGTTGCCGATGCAGTTAACGGTTCCCAAACACTAGATGCACAATTCGAGGCGGTTTCACAAATTGCTTTGGCAGACTTGGTAATTTTAAGTAAAACAGACATTGCCCTTCCGAAACAAATTCAGGACATTGAAAATAGATTAAAGTCGATTAATCCAACCTCTAAAATTATTCATTCTATTAATGGAGATGGGATCCAAGATAAGTTATGGGGACTTAATGCACTAAAAGAAAAGTCAAATTATAACGAAGTTCTAAATTGGACTACGGGTATTAATCCTAACCTTTCTGAATTAAAAAATCTTAGTGGTTTAGCTCCTGCGAAAATAATTTCAAAACCTGCATTTAATCATGATAGTAAAATAGAAAGTTGCTCGATTGTTTTGGACAATCCGGTATCAAACACAACTTTTGATAATTGGCTTGATACATTGGTTGCAATTAAAGGTTCAGATCTTCTAAGGATCAAAGGTCTTGTTTTCTTAGAGAACATTGATGCACCATTTGTATTTCATGGAGTGCAACAAATTTTTGATCCCCCTATTCAATTAAAAAATTGGCCAAAGAAAGATCGCCAATCTCGCATTGTTGTAATTGCCAGAAATTTAACACAGTTTCAGTTGCAAAAGAGTTTAGAGATGCTGCGAATACAACCTGACAGTTAGAATATTATTACAAAGATCTTAAGATTCAGTCTTTACACCTTTTACCGCATTAGCAAATGCGTAAGTAATTATATTATCATCAGAATCCCGCTCTAATGTATTATTTAGCTTTACTTTAATCTCTCTGACAGTCTCAGGACTTAAAGCTTTCAATGTTCCTGACATCGAGGGGCCTACTGAATATATATTCCAGTAGTCATCAAAGTTTTTGAATGAGCGTTTTACATAAAAAGTTGTTGTTTCTACCCCAGACATTCCCAAATCAGTCCATATTTCTTTCATGTTTCTTTTTTGAGACGCATGCACGCTAGGAGGTAAAGGATACTCGATTCCAATTTCCCTCAGAATTTTATGCATTGGCTCCATAGGCAATCCTCCGGACATTACGTCCCAAGCGTATGCCGCCAAAGTTCCTCCCGGTTTAGTCACCCTCAGCATTTCCGCGACACCCTTTTTAGGATCTGGTACAAAAAATATAACCAATGCCATTATTGAAGCATCAAATTTATCGTCTTGAAATGGCAAGGACATTGAATCACCAACCTCAAATTGGGATGGAACATTGATTTCCCGCCTGCTAGCATAATCAATTTGAGCACTTGAAGGATCAATACCAGTTATGCTTGATGGGTTACATAAGTCATCAATTTGAACAGAAAATGCTCCGTTTCCACACCCTACATCTAAAAAATTTAGTGATTTAGAAAATTTAATCCAATCAATAAATTGGGCCCCTACTTTACGGGACCATACACCCATAAAACGTTCATAACTTTCACCATCATCAAAAATAATTTCAGGTATATTGTCAGTCATAATAAGAACCCAATTCTGGAAACTTTAAACCTCAATAAAGTTAATTTAAGAAATTTATTTATTCAATAACAAGCTAGAACGTTTTGAAAATAAAGTGTAACCAAGTGCAAATATTTATCATAAATATTTAAATTTCTAACGTGGTAATAGTAATTTGAACCCTGGCGTCGTTTTAGCACTTTTCGGTGCCTTAATTTTAACACCTGATACACTATTGATGAGGTTATCAGAACTGACTGGTGGTCAAATGGTCGCTTGGAGGGCAACCCAAGCCGGTAGTATTTTCTTTTTGATCGGGCTTATTCCATTTATTTTATCGAGAAGTGGGGTAAAACCAAAAATATGGTGTAAAAGCTTTGCGGCCCTTGTCGTTGTTCAAATGGCAAATGTTTTTTGTTTCGCATATGGTATCTACCTTGCTCCCGTAGCGATCGTTTTAATCGCAGTAGCCACTGTTCCTGTTTTCTCAATTATCTTAGGTGCAGTAGTATTAAAAGAAACGGTGGATATTAGAACTTGGGCTATAGTTCTTATAGTATTTTTTGGTGTAACTCTATCTGTCATAGGTGATATCAACTCGTATGATGTATTTAACCCATCGTCTGTATTAGGTGGTCTGTGTGGCCTTGTAGTAGCCTTTAGCCTTGCTTGTAATTTTGTAATTATAAGAAAAAATAAAGAAGTTGCATTTCCACTGGCACTTGGAACTGGTGGAATTTTGTGCGGATTATTGGCGTTTTATTTTTGGCCAAGTGCATCAGAAATTAATCTGAAAAGTATGTTTTATATATCAATCACTGGCTTATTCATTCTTCCACTATCATTTATACTTTTATCAAAGGCCTCAAGAATGACACCGGCCTCAAATGTCAGTATTATTATGCTTTTAGAAACTATATTGGGACCGTTATGGGTGTGGACATTCACGAATGAAAGTCCCAAATTTCTTACAATTATTGGGGGTACTATTGTTATTTTGGCTCTAACTTACTTTTTCTCTATAAAGAGTTCTAAAGGAGTCCAATAAAATTTTTTTATTAAATTCGCCTTTGCAGAGTACAGTAAATGTACTTGAGTAAATGCTCTGTTGCGCTCCCAATTACTACATTTAAATTAATGGAGAATCTAAATGACGGTTCGATTTACTTATGTGAATTATAAAGAAGATGTCGCCATGAGTATGATGAAAAATGGCGAAGACCGAACAGCTAGCCTGAAAACGGCTGTCGAAAGCGCTGGCGGAAAGTTTTTAGGCTTTTACGGTTTAATTGGTCAGGACTTTGAGGTCGTAGTTATAAGTGACTTTGAAACACAAACTGATTATATGGCGCTTGTAATGTCAGCATACCTTGGCGGAGCCGTTAGTGAAATAAAAACAGTCACCTGCTGGACAGGCCCAGAGTTGGTAATTTCATCTAAAAAAATGCAAGAAGTTTCGTACACTGTTCCAAAATCATAAAGAAAGGAAATAAATATGAGTGAATTTGAAATTTTAGAAAACAACAGTTTGAATTACATTAATAACGGGATGTATATGGTTGCTTTGGCAATATTAATATTCATTGCTCTTAGGGCAGCGAGAGTTACAAATGAGTCTGGAGGAAATATAGCAGCAAAAATATTAACATCTATTTTTGGCGTGTTCGTCTCATTTTTTAGCCTTCAGCTTGCTGGATGGAGAGTTCTATTTGATACAAATACTGCGGCCCGGCTTGCAGAACTACAAGAATCAGGTGTGGAACTATCGATACAGGGCAAAGCATGGTTAAATAATTCTGGCATTACCAGTGGCGACTATTTAATGGAACCACCCATGTTTGCAGATATTCCTTCAGTACTTCTTACCCTTGTAATATTGCTCATGATACTGGGTACTACTTGGGGTCCAAGGATTAAAATTGGTGCGGAAAACTAAAGCAATAAAAAGTACATGTTACTTCAGATAAAATAGAGGTCGGAAGTATCAAATTTTCAACTCCAATATCGTTAAAGTCAAAAACACATAAGCGCCTCTAGATAAATCTAGAGACGCCTATGCAAACCAATCGGGATTATCAAAACCTCAAAATAGGTTGCCCTATAAATCTGCAAATTAAATAACTTGCGCCATATAATTTACCCAAGCCTTAGCGGAAAATGAAAGATAACTTTCAAGCCCTTACCAGCTTATGTTTCGATTGTGGCAGTAAAATGAATTACGTTCCCCCCAACCAGCTTGAAACTACTTTCGACCAAATTTATCTTATATCCAAGCAAAAAAAATTAACTAACAAGGTTATCCACAACGAAAGCATTATTATCCACACATAAGTGCACAAAGTTCCCGATATTACTTCATAATTTCTAGATAAATTAAGCTTATTGATTCGAACTTTAAGTCTAACTTTTAATATGGCAGCAAATACAATCGGGCTATGGAGTACCGTAATGTTAGAGAGACGCATGTCGCACATTAGTTAGACTTAAAAGAAGAAACTATCACCAATCGCATTGTTCTTTGAGAAGAGGTCAATCGTGAAGACCGGGAAAAGTTGGAGCGCATGAAAATTGGTTAGCGTCAGAACACGCTCTCTCGAGCCTACTGGCGGAGGATGACTATGAAAGCACAGTGCGCGACTTCCAGCTTTGGCGTGCAGCCCAAGATAGGAGACATTCTTAACGCAAACTAACGCCAGAAAACTTAGGCGTTTATTTGATTTAGATAATTTGCTATTTGCTTAACTGTTTAAGCGCCTAAGAACTTTATTTTTAACGGTGATTTAGAGTAACCATTTATCAGCCAGTTAAGTGGGGTATATTTAATAAATACGTAATATAAAATAACACAGACAGTGAAACCGGCAATTACGGTTAGTGGCAATATATTAAACTGGTTAAACTCCAGATTATAGAATACAGCAGTCATCATAGTAATCGGGATAATATGTATAATGTATATTGGGTAGGAAAGCTCAACAAACCAACTAAGAATTGCACTGCCTGATTTTATAAATTTCGATGCTAATCCAATAAACAACAAACAAAACAGAACAGAGTTCATTCCTATCATACAGGCATTAAAAAATACTAGCATTGGATCAAACTCCATTTTTGCTACGTTACTTAAATCATCAGCCTGCCCTATGGTCAGATGATCTGAATAAACGCGAACGAAAAATGCAAATATAGATAGAAAACTTAGAAGAAAAATAGTCTGAGTCTTTTGTAGTTTGATGAGGATGTTTTGATTTGAGTAGAGCATTACGCCTGCCAAAAAATATGAAAAATAATAGAGCATATTTCCTATTTTTAGATCAAAGTAGCCGGATGAAGCCTTTAATGCTAATGGATGCCACCAGTTATTCAGAATATATGCAAGAGGCACAGTCGAGATTAACCATAGAGCAAAGATTAACATAAATTTTGTAGATATCTTCATACATAATAAGTTTTTAAGCAACCTAAACTTGTACAATATAGAAAAGCAAAAAACAAAGATGATTAGCTCATAAAGGAACCACAAATGCACTGTAGTGTAGTCAAAGCTTCCGTCTGAGATATCATACAACGCGGAGAATACTAAGCATGTTAAACCTACTCTGATAATGCGATCCTTTAAAAATTGTGAGATACCTTTTCTTTCTATAACTAGAATTGCAAAAAAACCTGATAGTGAGAAAAATAAAGGCATTCGCCAGCTACTTATGAAACGGCCTAATATATTAACCCATTCCTCAGCTGGTGCTATATTCTCTATACCATAGACTTTTGCGAAATCTGGAAACCAAAACAAAAGAGGTGCATGAAAGACTAAGCCCATCATCATTGCGAACGCTCTTAAAAAATCCAAATCATGATGCCTTTGCATACTAACTCCATAAGGTAAAACGTTTCAGAAACGTTAAGATATTTTTATACAAAGACAACGATTTTTGTTATGAATTTATAAATACATTCTCTAATGTCTATTTCTAATGCGAAAGCATGTGTCTTAAACCTTAAACACATCCCTCCACATTAAATCATTTATTTGAGTTAGGGCTTTTGCGAAATTTATAGCATTCTGGTTTGAAATTTTCTTTTAAGATTTATGACTAGTGCAAAAACCAAGCGTTCTGAGTATCTTTTCAATCATATTTTGATTTTCAATTGTCAGAAGTAGTAGCGTTTGCAAAAATGTTTTCAAAAGAGGAGTTACACAATGCCATAAGCGCGCATTATAAGCACAGAATTCAAATCTGAACAAGATTTGGAAGTAGCAGTAATCGCATGGAAAAAGTGGTATCCCGACAATATGCCAGCTTCGCTAAGCAGGCATATCGTACGAACCGGTGACAAGTCGACCATGATGACATCTGTTTATGAAAACGAGGATTTGCTCAACCAAGCTCAGGCAATCGCTGCGCAGTGGTGGGAAATGTACGGTCATCATGTGTATGAGACTATAGTTTTTGATGGCCCAACGATTGACTGAACTCAATCAAAATACGCATTATTTATTATTTAATTTAAAATTTGTTACCGCCGTAAATTTTATGACTTTACGCTGCTATCATGGATAGGGTCTTTCTCAGGCAATTGTGCCAGTAACGTTCCGACAGTCAAAATAGCTGCGCCCAAGACCTGCATCCAGTTCCAATCTGACCCAAATAAATAAACAATAATCATCACGTAAAAAGGAGTTGCATTTAGATGAAAGGATGCGATTCCAATCCCAATTTCGTCAACGGCCTTTATCCAAAAAATTTGTGAGATGCCCAAGGCGAGGCAGGCATAGATAATTAAAAGACCTAAGTTTGAAATATCGAATGCTCCCACCGTTGACCAAGAGTGCTGAAGAAACATAGCAACCAAGCATGGAATAGCTACAAACCCAAACATACCAGACGTGGTAACTGCAGTACGCGACAAAGGAGACAGGTTAGGGAAAGATTTTACAGTTTCCCGCGATCCCCAAGCAAAAATACCTGACGCCAATAGGCCCAAGGCAAAGCCTGAGCTAACTGAGGACTCTCCCAGGGTTACACCAGTGGCTAATGCACCTCCTAAAAGAACTAGAGCAACGGCTAATAAAAAACGGGCACTTAAACGACGCCCGTCAAGCGCCACCTCTAATCCGACGCCAAAAATTGGCATAGCAGCAGCAGCTAAAGCTGCTGTAGTTGCATCTGACATTGCCTGAGCGATCAAAAGAAGCAGGGAACCAAAACCGAAACCTATTCCTCCAATCCAGAAACCCTTGAACCAAGGAAGCTTCCGAAGAACAACGCTTTTCTCTAGAAAAAAAATTAAAGAGATCATTACGCACAAAGCCAATAAATTCCGTAGAGCAATGAGCGTTATTACTCCCCAAGTCTGCAACAATTTGTCCGCTGCTGGAAAGCCCGTAGCAAATAAAATAATAGCCGCCACACCAAATATATTACCGCGAATATTCAACGAAAATTACTCCTCAGGTCGCAATAGCCATACAAATGTAAATGTTCATACAGGCTCCGGGGATTGCTATAAGATGAATTTAGAGCAATCTTACATTATTCCGACACTGGTGTCGCAAATCGCAGTAAAACTTGGGGGATTAAATGCTAATTAATATAACTATTCAAACATTTATGTCTGAAAATGAGTTGGAATTAAGTGACAAGCGCTGGACGAATGTTAAAGATGAATATCTACCAACACTCTACGAACTTGGATTAGAAAGGTACACGACCACGCGTATTTGGAATAAGTCCGACAAGCACCAATTAGGACATATTTTTGAGTATCGAGATAAAGACGCAATGGAAGCATGTTTACCCATTTGGAGCAAATTAGAGGCACGGTGGCGAGATAAGATTATGAATAAAACTACGAGCTATCGGGGTGTGCAGATTTCGTGCGATGTTGCACCAAAATAACGTGGAGTCGTTACAGAGGTAGTAACAATGGTATGATGTTTATATACTCTATATGATGGAAGAAATGACGGAATAGGTCTAAGTGCAAAAACAAATCCATAAATTAATATGAAAAAGGGGATAAAAATGGCGATAATAGTAAAAAGTGCTATTAAAATAAGTAAAGGTTTTGATACTTGGTCTGCTATGGTAAAATCACAAGATTAAAGATTAGCCAGCATGGGGATAAAGTTTTTATTCGCTGGAACAGAAAAGGATGACCCTACCCAGCTTCACGCAATAATGATGTTTCCAAGTATGGAAGTGCTTCAAGCATTTGGCGCGGACGAAGAGCTGACCGAAATAAGGAGGAAGGGTGGTGCTGTAATTGAGACTGGCGTCATGACTCCAATATCTAAAGATTACTTTACCAATTATCCAGATGCATTCATTAAACACTGAATGCGTAACCTCAAAGCACGAATGATTAAGCT
>LULK01000046.1_pt1 | contig 41734 bp, 41 predicted proteins | sample 728181 | NCBI WGS metagenome assembly LULK01 (sample SAMN03860291, study PRJNA289734) | marine metagenome | biome: seawater column; feature: ocean; material: water; isolation source: Red Sea water column Station 169 - depth 10m | place: Saudi Arabia: Red Sea | collected 2011-10-15 | depth 10 m | reverse complement strand
ATTATAGATTTATTAACTACTGATTATGGTAGTTTTATAGCATCTATAGATTATGTAGCTCCTAAACCTACTACTTTTAGGATTAATTTAAAAAATGCCCAATTTTTTTATTTAATTTGGATGGAAAGAAGTTGGGTGGCCCAAATAGAAGGTAAAAAATATTATTTACTTAATCTAAGTGAAGAAGAACGGGCCATAGAGGCATTAGCCAGAATTTTAAGATATGCTTCCCCCGAAGGTATGGAAGAAGAAGGTGGAGATGCTGTAGAAGTAGAAACGGAAGAAACCGAAGAAGTAGAAACTGAAGAAACAGAATAATGGATCCTATTAAAAAGTTTTTAGATAGAATTTCTTATAAGTTCCCTAAAGGATATCCTGACATGAATGATGATCAGGATATTTTACTGTTAGAAACACTAGTAAATAGTTTTTTAAAAACTAATCTTTTACTAAAGGAAACAGCTTTATCACCTTCTGAATTAAGTAAAGATGCCACGTTACCTGGAGGAGTTAAAACTCCTCGTATTGAAATTCTAGCCAATAAAATTGAAAACGACGAAGAACTAGAATTAAATGATGGTAATAAATTTATTGTTAATAATAAAGAAGAAGTTTTATCACAATTAAAGGGTAAAACAAGAATCTCTAAAGCCATTATCTTAATTGATAAAGATGGTAATCAAATTACTACTTCTAACCTTAAGAAAACTGCTGAATTCGGAGGTGGGGGAGGAATGAGAGGTGGGGCAGATCTAACAGCTAAAGCCGAATCTGCCCAATGTATAGTAAATGAAATTAGATACTCCTCGGGTCCCATTAGTGTAGAAGATGTTACTGATGAAGCTATTCAATCTACTAAAAGTAAAATAAATATAACAGATTTCGAGGGGGCTGCTGAATTACTAAGAACTAATGTTGGATGGTTAAATTCCAGTGTTGGTATTGCTAATGAATTAGCATCCCAATACCCTGGTCCCTTTATACAAAACCGAGGATCAGATTGGGTTAAAAATTTAGAGGCAGCAGTAAAACCTAAATTAAAAGAAGTAGGTATAAGTGATATAAATAAATGGAGCCCAGCAGACATTTGGATGGTATCCCCAGATGAAATTAATATTACATGGCCGGATACCTTAGGAGAAATAAATGCTTTATTATTAGAAAAATATAATGAGGGTAAAATAATAGGAGTATCCCTTAAAAAAGCAGGCAAAGAAGCTTCTTTAAAAATATTTAATGACCCTACAGTAGAAACTACTAGATATGAATATAAAGGTATAGACCCTAGACCAAATGCTGCCAAAGCGTATATTTTATTTGATGATGCTTCTATTGAATTTAGAAATTTTGGGGGATTAACAGGATTTATGGGTGAAATAATAGGTAAAAAAGCTGCAGGAGGTAAAGTAGGATATTCTATTATTAAAAAAGCTCTAAATGATAATGGAATACAACTCACTCCCCCTAAAGAAATAAAAAATCAAGTGGTTGAAAATGATCCCGAGTTTAAAGCTAAATTTAAAAGATTATGGGATAGCACTGAAGGTTTAGATAGTAATGATTTTGAAAAAAATTATACTAACCCTAAAAAAACACCAAACCAAAATCTACTCTATAGAGTATCAAAATATTTAGCCCTAGAAGTTATTAATGCCATAGCCAATTCAAATGACCCAGAAGAAATTATTAATGACTTAATTAACTATGCTGCTTCTAGTACTGCTGATAGTGCGGTATTTGTTAAAGCATCTTAATATTTATTAATATGTGTAATTGTGGATGTAATACATGTGAAACTAAACCTTTCACCCTTAATGAGAGTTTAACTACTAAATCTCTTTTATCTGAGGGCCTTAGATATTGTTTGGAAAATGATAAGCCATTAACTGAACATATTTACAGGGCAGGATCAGAATCTTATTTTAATTTATGGGCAGAAGCAAGAACACTATATTCTAGAAATTTAATTAATGTATCTGGTACAGATCAAGAGATTCTAACTGAAACTGATTTAGGTCATTTTGGTATGTATGAAAATAAAAAAGTACCTTTAGATTTTATTTTTGAGGCGGAATACCGAGGTAGGGAAGTAGAACTAAATAAACCTAAAAGAGGTGGTTCGAAAAAATTCTTTGTATATGTAAGAGATCCTAAATCCAAAAAAATAAAAAGAGTTGAGTTTGGAGCAAAAGGAGGAGGGCAACAGTTGTCTGTGAAAATGGATGACCCAGAAAGAAGAAGTGCATTTTCTAAAAGACATAATTGTCCCGAAAAAAATGATAAGACTAAAGCATCTTACTGGTCATGTAGACTTCCTCGTTATTGGAAATCACTAGGTGGAAGTAGAAATTATGGAGGGTTCTGGTAAGCCTTATAAGGATATAGAAATTAAAGGTAATGGTTTTTTAAGGGTTTTTGATGATGATATAGACCCTATAGAACTATTATGGCATAGGGATAGGGAAGATAGGACTGTTGAAGTCCTCCATGATACGGATTGGAAATTTCAAGAAGATAATAAATTACCTATTGAACTTAAAAAACATACTCGTATATTTATACCCAAATATAGTTGGCATAGATTAATTAAGGGAACTAAAAACCTTAAACTTAGAATAGTAGAAAATGGATAAGTTTGATTTTAAAGCATATATAGCTAATAATCCACTTCTTTTAGAACAAGAGGAATTGGATCTATCGGATGTGGGAGATGATATGGCTGATGCAGCGGATTCATTAGATAATGCTATAGAGGATGAATTGGAAAAACAGGAAGAACTTAATGAGGCTCTAGACCCGGCTTCTTTATTATCTTATTTACTTGCATCTACTACTGTTGTTAATATTTTATCTAAACAGGCTATGAAAATGGCAAAAAAGTATAATTGGGGAAAGGGGGAAGAAGCTGCTAGAAATATTTACAAATTTACCCATGAATTAGAAGAAAAATTTAAATCACCTATTAGATTTATAGTTTCCAAATTTACTAAGGATAAACAAAGAATTAAAGTTATCACAAATTCGCTATTTATATTATTCTTGGGTTATTTAGCCTTTCATGCTGGAGGGGATGCTCTTAAATACTTGAAAAAGGCTAAATTATCAGCTGGGGGTATAGCAGGGTTAAAGGCTTCTTTAAAAGGAAAGGATATAGTTTCAACAGCTAGATCTATTATTGATGACCTAGCTTAGTTTTTCGAAAAAATCGTATATTTATTATTGAATTTTAAAACTAATTTAACATATTAAAATGGCAATTAAAACTAGGGCTGAATTAAAAGCCAAAACTTTAGAAAGAGCGGGGCATACTATTTTTAATCCTCGTACTGTAGAGGCAGATGATATTTTAGATTCCTGTCTTATCCCAGGACCTATCCAACAATCAGCAAACACTGATGCTGATCATTATATTATTAATGGAACTAGGGGTGAAATTAGATCCCAACTTCAGGGATCAGTAGCGGCTGATACGGGATTTACTATTGAGTTAAGAAATACTTCTATTGCAGCTGACTCACTTATTGTAGCTAATGTAATAGGTGGCGAAGGAGGTATTGTTTCAGGATCTGTATTAACAGCTAATGTATTAGGAGCTAATTCAGCTTCATTTAACTTCTTTAATACTGGCGTAGTTCTTCAAGATAACGCTAAATTTACTGCATCATTTGCTATTCTTTAATAGCATAAAACATATAAACTAGATTCATAGCCTAGTTGAATTATTTTTAATTGAGATCTGTGGCCTCCCTTTGGAGGCCACATTTTTTTTCGTACATTTATATAAAAGATTTAATGGATAAGAAAATAGTGATTATAGGAGCCGGAGTTGCAGGTGTAAATGCAGCTACAAAATTAGTAGATAATGGTTATCCTGGAAACAATATTACTATAATTGATATGGGTAAATCACCTTATGAAAGAAAGCCTGAGGAAGTAATGACAGGATTTTTAGGTGCAGGTGGTTGGAGTGATGGTAAACTTACTTACCATACTTCTATTGGAGGACATATGTCAAAGTATTGTGGTGAGGAAAAAGCAATGGAATTATTTGACCAAGTAATTACTAACTTTAAACGATTCCACCCTAATCCAGAAGAAGTACAATGTTCGGATCCACAGGCAGAACCTGATTTTATTAAACCATATTTTGGTTTACGATTATTCCCAGTATGGCACGTTGGTACAGATTATCTACATGAAATTGGAAAAAATTGGTATGATTATTTAGTATCTAAAGGTGTTAATTTCGAATGGGAAACTAAAGTTGTATCAATTGATTTTAAAGAACAATTTTTTGAGGCACTTGATGTTTATCAACTTGACCAACCTTATGCTAATACACGAGTTGGTAAATACGATCGTTTAATATTTGGTGTAGGTAAATCAGGTATTGATTTTGGTAAACAATTAGCAGAAGATTATTCCTTTCCTACTGAATCTAAACCTGTACAAATAGGAGTACGTTTTGAGGCCCCACAAAAACATTTTCAAAAATTAATTGATATTTCATATGACTTTAAATTATATAGAAAATTTGAAGATAAAGGAGTATCATTACGTTCATTCTGCACTAATAATAATGCTGCTTTTGTTGCTGTGGAGGAAACATATGGGGATCATTCATATAATGGACACGCTAAAAAAGATGAAGCATATCGTAATGATATGACTAATTTTGGTATTTTAATGGAAATCCGAGGTATAGATAATCCTTTTGAATGGTCAAGAGAATTAGTAGAAAAAGTTCAAGCCCATGGTACAGGATTATATTATAGCCCATCTCGTAAACCATCCACAACTTCAGAAGGTGATAATGTAAGTGCACATCAAATAGATTGGATGGGGTTACAAGTAGTAGCTGAACATTTTCAAGGTTATTTTGAATACATTTCAGATTTTATTGATGATATGAAAAAAGTATTTCCAACACTTAAAGATGATTGGGGTATTTATATTCCTGAAGTAAAATATCTGTCACCAGAACCTAAAGTAGATTACAGTAATTTAACATTAGCTCATTTCGAAAATGTACATTTCGCTGGAGATGCCCTATCTGCAAGGGGTATTACAGTTTCAGGGGCACAAGGTATTTATATAGCAGAATCATTATTAAATTAAAATTATGTCAGACGAAAAATTTGAGTACAAAACTATTACATCTAACGGTCAAAGGATGTATTTAGCTAAAGGCCCTAAGGATGCTAATTTTAAGTTTCATAGATATGATGGTCCTGCTATTGAACCTATTGAAAGACGTGGAGGAGCAAGAAAAGCTTATTATCTTTATGGTATAGAATATGGTTTTGAAGAATATCAGGAGCTAATGAGAGAAAGAAAGGGTATTCCATTCCATAAAACGGCTTTAGGTAAACAATCTGGTGCTAGAACATAAATTATAATATGAAAATTGGATTATGTGGTACAATGTCTGTAGGTAAAACTACATTAGTTAAGGCATTAGAGTATGAAGTAGAATTTGTTGATTATAAATTTACTACTGAACGATCTAAATATTTAAGAGATTTAGGTATTCCATTAAATACTGATTCTACAGTAAAGGGTCAATCTATATTTTTGGCGGAGAGAGCTAGTGAATTATTAAATGAAAATATTATTACAGATAGAACTATTATTGATGTAATGGCATTTGCTAAATGTGCGGATTCAATTAATGATGATGAGGCTAATGCATTTTGTGATTTTGCAGCTACTATGTTGAATGAATATGATCATATTTTTTACGTTACTACTGAAGGTACTATTATAGAAGATAATGGTGTAAGAACTGTAGATACTTTATATAGGGAGAAAATAGATCATACTATTAGAGAATTATTATTTGAGTATAGGGGACAAATTAGGGATTTTACAACTATTAGTGGTACTACAGAACAACGTTTAAAGCAGATAAATGAGGTATTATTTCCCTAATATTTATAAATAAACTTCACCATGGGATTTAATAAACCTAAACTAAAGGAAATAATAAAAAAAGAAATAGTTGAGATTCTTACTGAAGCAGACCCAGAAGATATTACTGCACAAGCTGATCTTAATGCAGAGTTAGAAAAAACTAAGGAATTAGCTGCAGATGTAGGAACAGCATTAAGTGAACAAGATGATGAACCTACTATTTCTGACCTTAAAAGTGATTCTGTTGCTTCATTAGCTAAAGAACTAGGAAAAATCACCCGTGAAATGAAAACAGTAGTAAATCAATGGAAAAAATCAGAGGGTGAAGAAAAAGAAGATTTACTAAAAAGATTAAAAGAGCTAACCGCTATGAAGAAAGAGGTTGAGGCTCTCCTCTAAATTATGTCACAGGATCTAAAAAAAATAATCCGTCAGGAATATATTAAATGTGCAACTGATCCTGTACATTTCATGAAAAAATACTGTTTTATTCAACATCCCCAAAGGGGTAAAATATTATTTACATTATATCCTTTTCAGGAAAAGGTATTACATTTATTTAAAGATAATCCCTATTCCCTAATATTAAAATCTAGACAGTTAGGTATTTCAACTCTAACAGCTGGTTATTCTCTATGGATGATGTTATTTCATGAGGGAAAAAATGTACTATGTGTTGCTACTAAACAGGAAACAGCTAAAAATCTAGTAACTAAGGTTAAGTTTATGTATGATAATTTACCTTCTTGGTTACAGATTTCTACTGAGGAGAACAATAAGCTTACCCTTAGATTAACTAATGGATCTCAAATTAAAGCTACCTCTGCTGCCTCGGATGCTGGTAGATCGGAAGCTGTATCTATGTTAGTAGTAGACGAAGCTGCATTTATTGAAGGTATAGATAATATATGGGCTTCAGCTCAACAAACATTATCTACGGGAGGAGGGGCTATAGTTCTTTCTACACCTAACGGAACTGGTAATTGGTTTCATAAAATGTGGACTAAGGCTGAAGCTAAAGAAAATGAATTTTTACCTATTAGGTTACCCTGGATGGTCCATCCTGAAAGAGACCAATCATGGAGAGATAGACAAGATGATTTATTAGGTGATCCTCGTATTGCAGCCCAAGAGTGTGATTGTGACTTTAATACCTCGGGTGATGTAGTATTCTATAATGAATGGATTGAATTTATAAAGGAAACTACAATAAAAGATCCCGTTGAAAGGAGAGGAGTTGATCAAAACCTATGGATATGGGAATCTGCTGATTATGCACGGGAATATTTAATTACAGCTGATGTTGCTAGGGGCGATGGCAAGGATTTTTCTACCGCTCATATAATAGATATAGAAACAAATACACAAGTAGCAGAATTCAAGGGCCAGTTACCTCCTAAGGAATTTGGTTATTTTTTAGTTGGATTAGCTGCTGAATATAATAATGCTATGTTATGTCCTGAAAATGCTAATATTGGATGGGCCACTATAGATGCTATAAAAGAAAGAGGATATAGAAATTTATATCACTCACCTAAATCTGATAAGTTAACGGCTGAATCATATCTACAAACTTATGAGGGTAATTCCGAAATGGTTCCTGGATTTACTATGTCTATGAGAACACGACCCTTAATAATTAATAAGTTTAGGGAATTTGTAGGTGATAGAAGTGTTACTATTCGCTCTAAAAGACTTTTAGAGGAAATGAAAGTATTTATATGGAAAAATGGTAGACCAGAGGCACAAGTGGGCTATAATGATGATTTAATTATGGCCTTTGGGATAGCTATGTTTCTAAGGGATACTTCACTTAAATTTCAACAAGAATCATTAGATAGGGCTAAGGCCGCTCTAGGTAGTGTTAGAAAAAATGATTATTATACCCCAGGTGTAGTAAGCAGTAAAACTAAAAACCCATATACTATGGAAATAGATGGGAAAAATGAAAATATAACTTGGCTTTTATAAAATGTAATTATGGCTGATAAAGGATTATTTAGTAGACTACAAAGATTATTTTCAACTGATGTAGTTATCAGAAATACGGGAAATAACCAATTAAAAACTATAGATACTAGACATATACAAGTGTCTGGTAATATAGAAACTAACTCACTCATAGATAGATTTAACAGAATTTATACTAATAGTGTATCCTCTTTATATGGACAACAAGTATCATACAATTATAGAACCTTAAGACCTGCTCTTTATGCCGAATATGATGCTATGGATACTGATGCTATTGTAGCTTCAGCACTAGATATTATATCTGATGAAAGCACATTAAAGAATGATATGGGTGAAGTACTACAAATTAAATCACCTGATGAAAATATTCAAAAAATACTTTATAATCTTTTTTATGATGTGGTTAACATAGAATTCAACTTATGGCCCTGGATTAGAAATATGTGTAAATATGGAGATTTTTTCTTAAAGTTGGAAATAGCAGAAAATTTTGGCGTCTATAACGTTATTCCCTATTCAGCATTTAATATTGAGAGAATAGAATATTCGGATCCGGATAATCCTGCTAAAGTAATGTTTAAGTTTGATCCAGATGGTATTGTATCTGATTCGTATGGTTACACTACTGTTCCTAATCAGACTAAGGACGCTAGAGCTATTTTCTTTGATAATTATGAAGTAGCACATTTTAGGTTACTTACTGATGTTAATTTTCTTCCATATGGAAGGAGCTATATAGAACCCGCTAGAAAATTATTTAAACAGTATACCTTAATGGAGGATGCTATGCTAATCCATAGAATAGTAAGAGCTCCCGAAAAACGCATATTTTACTTAAATATAGGTTCTATTCCTCCAAATGAAATTGAGGCGTTTATGGAGAAAACCATTTCTAAATTAAAAAGAACTCCATATGTGGATCCTCAAACTGGTGATTATAACCTAAAATATAATTTACAAAATTCTTTGGAAGATTTTTACATTCCAGTAAGAGGAAATGACTCAGCTACAAAAATAGAAACTACCCCTGGATTGCAATATGATGGTATTACAGACGTAGTATATTTAAGAGATAAATTATTTGCTGCCCTTAAAGTTCCTAAAGCCTTTATGGGTTATGATGAAAATCTAGAAGGTAAAGCTACTTTAGCTGCTCAGGATATTAGATTTGCTAGGACTATTGAGCGTATACAAAGAATTATAACATCCGAGTTGTATAAAATTGCCATGGTCCATTTATATTCACAGGGTTATACAGGTGAACAATTAGCTAATTTTGAATTGTCACTAACTAATCCATCTATTATATATGATCAGGAAAGAATAGCTTTACTTAAAGAAAAGACGGATTTAGCTACACAACTAATTGATAATAATTTATTACCTTCTGATTGGGTTTATGAAAATATATTTCATTTATCTGAGGATCAATATGATGAATATAGGGAATTAATTATGCAAGATAAAAAACGTAAATTTAGACAAAACCAAGTAGAAAATGAGGGTAATGACCCTATGGAATCAGGTAAGTCATATGGTACTCCCCACGATTTAGCTTCATTGTATGGTAAAGGTAGAAGTTATTCCGATCCTAATAATTTACCTGATGGGTATAATGAAAAGGTTCCTCTAGGTAGAAAAAAAGAGAGAGTATCTAATAGAAATACTCAGGAATCACCTTTTGGTAAGGATAGATTGGGTGTAGAGAGAATGAAAGATACAGATAAAAACGAAGGATCCAGTTCGGCTCTTTCCCTAGAAGGTAAACATTACGCTTCTAAATTTTCTGATATGCTTAAAAATATTCCTTCTTCCAATAAAAAACGAATTATTTTTGAAGAAGATAAATCTGGAGAATCATTATTAGACGAATCTAATATTAAGGACTAGATATTTTCATATATTTATAAAAAAACCCTAGAATGAAAATCAAACACTCCAAGTATCGGAATACAGGTTTGTTGTTTGAATTGCTTGTGAGAAGAATCACTGCTGATACTCTTTCCGGAAAGAAGTCACCTGCATCCAAACTCTTGAAAAAATATTTTGTAAACACAGAATTAGGTAAAGAGTATAAATTGTATGAATCATTTTTCCAAAAAAGAGGTATTAGTGAATCTAAGGCTTCTTCTATTATTTCTACAATTTTAGAAACTTCTAAAAAGTTATCCAAACAAAAACTGAAAAGAGAAAAGTATAATTTGATTAAAGAATTAAAAGAAAGTTATAATATTAATGATCTTTTTAATACTAAAATTCCAGAATATAAGGAAATGGCTTCTTTATACCAATTAGTAGAAGCCTATAATTCTTCTGAAGTTAATCCCTCTTTACTTATAGAAGTAAGATTAAATTTAATGGAATTTCTTACTCAATCAAAAGTGGATAAAGATTCAGTAGTAGATACGGTAATGGAAGAATTTAGTTCATATGATAGTGATCTTAGGGTTTTAACATATAAAATACTATTAGAAAAATTTAATAGTAAATATTCTACTTTAAATATAGATCAAAAACGTATTTTAAGGGAATATATTAATAGTGTAGATTCTACTTCCACTTTAATGGAATTTTATAATTCTGAGGTATCTAATTTAAAGGATATTTTTGAAAAATCCATTCCTGATATTAGTGATAAGGCTTTAGTAATTAAGCTAAATGAAGTAAAGAAATTTTTAACTCCTATTTCTAAAACACAAAAAGTTACCGGTGAAAATTTAGTTGATTTGTTACAATTTTATTCACTAACTAATAAATTAAACTAATGCCCGTTACTAAAGCATCAGAAATAGATCCTAAATTTATTAAGAAAATAGAGGATCAGTATGGTGAAGTAGACATGACTAATGATTACTTTGATTTAGAGGACAGTGTTTATTATAAAACCGTAGACATAAATAAAGAAACAGGAGGCATAAAGCATAGGTTAATTCAATTACCCTCCTTTGGAGAATCCCTAAAGAAATTATCTATAGCTCTTAACTCTATAAGAAAACTTGCTACTACCGATGCAGGGAAAAAAGATCCTAGGGTAGCAGAATTATTAGTACAAATTAGGGATACATTTAATTCATATAGAACACATTTAAGAAAAAATTATCCTGATTTATATAGTAGTATAAAAAACCAATTAGAGGAAATATCTCTATCTGGTGGAGGTGTAGCTGGAGGAACATTTATACCAGGTATAGGGGCACAGTATGCAACCCCATTTGCTTTTAATCCCGATAAAAAAGCTAAGGGAACAGCACGTAATTATTATTATAAATTAGGGTATAAACCGGTCCCAAAAAAAATTAAAGATTCAGGATTAGAAGTTAAACAGTTATTTCAAGAAGAAGAAACTTCTCCTGAGTCTAAATTTCATGCAGATAGAATAGATGATTTTGATTCTATTACTAATGAACTAAATGATATTTATAAATTGGTATCTAATGCAAAAAATAAAACTATAAATTATTACAAGGAAAATCCTAAATCTTTTCAAGTAGTACAACCTACTACTTTACTTAAAGACTATTTAAAAGATATAAAAAAATTACTAAAAGTATAATATGAAACCTTTATCTCTACAAAAACAATATAACCTTATAAAAGAGGGTAAAGCACCTAAGGATACATTTTTAAAGGAGGCTAAACGCCTATATCCAAATTATATTCCTAACCATTTTACTTTTGATAATACCGTTAATATCCTAAAACAAAAATCTATTATTTCAGAAAATTTATGGGGTATAACTACGGGTAGAAAAGAACAACCTGAATGGTTTAAGATTTTTAATGAAAACCTTACTGAGGCTGAAGCTAAGGCAGAGGAAAAAGAACCTACTAAAGAGGTAGTAGATCAGGAAATAGCTGCTTTTGATTATAAGGATAGAGATAATATAGACAACCAAAATGGGGAAGAATTTTTAACTGGTTTTTATGCTGAGATGCAAAAAGCAGAAAATAAAGGTAAATCAGTAGCTGATTTGAAGGATATAGTAAGAAAAAATTTAGCTGATAATGAACTTTATTATGTTGAAAATGGGCAATTTGGGCTAGATGGGGTTGGCTATACTAAAGACGCACCAGGTTTAGGGGATACTATAGAACCTAAAGGAAAATATAAGGCCTCTGGGTATGGTGATTTAAAAGAACAAGTAAAAAAAATAGTTAAGGAAGCCATGGATTCTTTTCCATCGGAAACTACTCTTTCTACTATGAAAGATGCCCTAGAAAACATAGAAGACATGGACCTAAGTAAAGAAGATGCTATTAAATTAACTATAGATCTTAATCCTTCTTTTAAAAGATTTGAAACCCAATTAAGACAATTAGCTGACCCAATGTTTGGAGGATGAAAAATTTACTTGTAGAAACCCAAAACTTTAAACCTATACAAACTCTTACAGAGGCTAATCATTCTAAGAGGGGTAATCCTATAGTAGGTGGGGTTATGGCCACTGCAGAAGTAAAAAATGGTAATGGTAGATATTATTCTAAGGCTCTATGGAATAGAGAAGTAGACAAATACCAAACTTTAATAGATGAAAATAGAGCCCTAGGAGAATTAGACCATCCGGATTCTCAGGTAGTTAATTTAAAAAATTCGTCTCATAATGTAACTAAATTATATTGGGATGGAGATAATTTAATGGGTTTTATAGAAATATTACCCACACCATCTGGTAATATTTTAAAAGCCCTAATTGAAAATGGTATTACTGTAGGTGTATCATCTAGAGGAATGGGTTCTCTGGAACAGAGAGGTGACTTACTTGAAGTACAGGATGATTTTGAATTACTATGTTGGGATTTTGTATCTACCCCTTCTAACCCGGGCTCATTCATGCATACTATAAAAGAAAATAAGGAGACACCTTTAAATACTTATTTAGAAGCTCATAATATAGTTAGAGAAATTCTTTGTAGTAAGGGGCAGTGTCCTATTCTTTAAATATTTTTACATATGTATTAGTGAATATACTGTTCCTAATGCAGTATCATTATTATATATTTTTTATTACGTTTCCTGAATAAACGTACTTCACTAATTTAATTTATTGAAATGAGTCGAGATTTATTGCGAGAGGCTATTGCCGACGCTAAAGCTGTTCGTGAGTCTGCTATTGCTAATGCTAAGGCCGCTCTAGAAGAAGCTTTTACTCCTCACCTAAAAAATGTCCTAGCTGAAAAGATTAAGGAATTAGACGAGGAAGAAGACATGAAAGAAGGTTATCACGAAAAAAAGAAAGAAATGGAAGAAGGTTACCACGATAAAATGGAAGAGGGTGCCCATGACAAAATGGAAGAGGGTGCTCATGACAAAGACAAAATGGAAGAAGGCCACATGTCATCTCCAGTAATGCGTAAAGGTTTAAGGGGTGATGATGCCGCTGAACTTGAAACTGAAAAAATGCGTATGATGGAAAAAGGAGATGAAATGAAGGAAGGAAAACATGAAGTCGAAGAAGGTAAGCATGAAGTAGAAGAAGGCAAGCATGAAGTCGAGGAAGGCAAGCATGAAGTCGAAGAAGGTAAGCACGAAGTTGAAGAAGAACTTTCTTTAGAAGAACTTTTATCTGAAGAAGCTCATGAGGAAGAAGAAGTTGACGCGGATGAAACTGAAGAAACTGAAATTGACCTAGATGATCTAACAGAAGAAGATCTTACTAAATTCGTTGAAGAAGTCATCAAAGATATGGTAGAAGCTGGTGAATTAGAAGCTGGTGAAGCCGCAGAAGAAGTGTCAGAAATGGCCCATGGTGATAAAATGGAGGAAGGCTACCATGATAAAATGGAAGAAGGAGCCCATGATAAAATGGAGGAAGGCTACCACGATAAAATGGAAGAAGGAGCCCATGATAAGATGGAGGAAGGTATGCACAAAGATAAAATGGAAGAAGAACTTTCTGATGCTGACGTGAAAAAAGTTGATAAAGAAGTAGATGCCGTAAGAGATGATCTTGATCAAATAGCTAAGTTAGCTAAGGATGCAGGTGAAGATGCTGAGGACATCAAGGATGTTATTGACGAAGATGTAAACGAAGAGCTTGCTGAAGCCTATAAAGTTATTAATAAACTTAGAAGAGATATTAACGAAGTTAATCTTCTTAACTCTAAATTGTTATACACTAATAAAATTTTCAGAAACAAAAATCTTAATGAATCACAGAAAGTAAAAGTGTTAAATTCATTTGATAAAGCTGAAACCGTAAAAGAAGTTAAATTAGTATTTGAATCACTTTCTACAGCATTTGATGCTAAGAAATCAAATATTAAGGAATCTATGGGATTTGCTTCTAAACCTACTGGAAAAGCTCCTATCAACGAATCAGCACCTGTGGTACAGGAAGATGCTATGGTCGCAAGGTTTAAGAAACTTGCTGGCCTTTAATTTTTTAATTTTTTAATTATTGACGATGTCACAATTAAATTCATTGCTCGAAAGCGCTAACAATTACAAATCACTACAAAGTGATGCTGAAAAGTTAGCCTCAAAATGGTCCAAAACTGGACTTTTGGAAGGTCTCGAGGGATCTGACAAAACAAACATGTCAATGATTCTTGAAAATCAAGCTAAGCAATTAGTTCAAGAATCTTCATTGTCAGGTGGAGGAGTAGCTGGTGGTAGCTTTACTTCACAAACAGCTGTTAATACAGGTGAACAATGGGCTGGTGTAGCTCTTCCATTGGTAAGAAAAGTATTTGGTCAAATTGCTTCTAAGGAATTTGTCTCTGTACAACCAATGAATCTACCTTCTGGTCTTGTATTTTATTTGGATTATCAGTATGGTACTACTAAATCACCTTTTACCTCAGGTAATTCACTATATGGTGATACTGACAGTAACACTCCATTTGGTAATGGCGCTACTGGTGGTCTATATGGTGCTGGTAGATATTCTTATTCTACTAACCTTACATCTTCTAAAAGAGGTGCTACTACTGAAGGAAAAGCTAGTTGGTCAGATGTAAATTACATTAATGAAGCTTCAGCTTCAGTTTCTGCAGGGGATGTAGTTACATTATCGTTCCCACTTGGAGAATTAACTAATGCAGATGAAGAAGCAGTAAGATCATTTAGAATTTTCTCTCAATCTGATGCTAATACTACTGGTGTTGATATTACGGATTACCCAGCAGCTACTAAAATTGTAGGTACTAATGTACAGTTTGCTGTAAATGATTCTTCATTAACTGTATCTAATCCTAAACTATTAGTTTCTTTCTCTCTACAACCTGTAGATAATAAAAGAGGTGATTTTGAGGATAAGAACACTACTCTTAACGTTAATAACGATCCAATTTCTATTCCTGAAATTAATGTTCAAATGCAATCTTCAGCTATTGTTGCTAAAACTAAAAAGCTTAAGGCTGTATGGACACCAGAATTTGCTCAGGATTTGAATGCATACCATGCACTAGATGCTGAAGCGGAATTAACTTCTGTCATGAGTGAGTATATCTCATTAGAAATTGATCTCGAAATTCTTGATATGTTGATTGAATCTGCTGCTGCTGCTACTGAAGTTTGGAGTGCAGTAAATAATGAATCAGTAAATGTTACTACTGGTAATATTTCTGATTTAGGATTTTTCAATAGCCAGGGACAATGGTTCCAAACATTAGGAACTAAAATTCAAAAGGTAAGTAATGCTATTCACCAAAGAACTCTTAGAGGAGGTGCTAATTTCTTAGTATGTTCTCCAACTGTAGCTACTATCTTGGAATCAATCCCAGGGTTTGCTTCAACTCATGATGGTGATGTAGCTCAAGCTACGTATGCGTTTGGTGTACAGAAAGTGGGTGCTTTAAATGCACGCTATACTGTGTATAAAAACCCATATATGACTGAAAATACTATTCTTTTAGGCTATAGAGGTGGTCAATTCTTGGAAGCAGGTGCTGTATTTGCCCCATATATTCCATTAATTATGACTCCACTAGTGTACGATCCAGAAACCTTCACTCCACGTAAAGGTCTATTGACTCGTTACGCTAAGAAAATCGTAAGACCAGAATTTTATGGTAAGATTTTCTGTTCAGGTCTAAATACTCTCTAATAGTAGTATTTTTAACCTTTAAGGGGGGGTGCCGTAAGGCACCCCCTTTTTTTTGTATTTATAACCGTAATTATTTTATTAACCCTTAAAAATTTCTTTTATGTCCGAAGTGTTAATTGCGCAAAAAAGAAGACCAAAAAATCCTATAAAATTTAAAATACAATTAAACGAAGAACAGAAAAAAGCAAAAGAAATAATATTAAGTAATACACTTACACTCCTAGCGGGGTCGGCAGGTTCAGGTAAAACCTTTTTAGCCTGCCAAGTAGCCTTAGATGGCTTGTTTTCACGTAGATACGAAAGAGTTATAATTACAAGACCTACAGTTTCCAAAGAAGATATAGGTTTTCTACCAGGTGCATTAAGAGAAAAAATGGACCCCTGGTTACAACCCATATATGAAAATATGTATGCTCTATATGATAAGGATAAAATCCAAAAATGTCTAGCTGATGATATTATTAAAATAGTACCTCTAAGTTTTATGAGGGGAAATACATTTATGAATTCTATTGTAATAGTAGATGAAGCACAAAACGTAACCCATGCACAAATGGAAATGGTAGTAACCAGAATAGGATTAAATTCTAAAATGATAGTTTGTGGAGATAAAAAACAAATAGACTTAAAAAGAAAAATGGATTCTGGTTTTAATTTTTTATACAAAGCCAGTACACAAATAGAAGGTTTATCTTCAGTAGAATTAACTACTAATCACCGAAGTCCTATAGTTGAACAACTAGTGGATTTTTATACTGATGCCCATAAAAATGGACTACTAAAAAGCTAATATTTATAAATAAAACATGGCTAATATTCCCATATATCCAGGTAGTTCTTCTTTTTTCCCTGGAGATACCCCTTTTGCATTTTATGATAATGATTTACAATTTCAAGAAGATGCGGATAAAGTAACTACTTTCTGTAGTAGAAGATTAGGGTACCCCATAGTGGAAGTGGAATTACAGGATATTAATTTTTATGCTGCATTTGAAGAAGCAGTAACTACCTATGGTAATGAAGTTTATGCATATAAGGTTAGACAGGATTATTTATCATTAGAGGGTGGGCCTACTGGTTCTAACTTTAATAATACTCTAATAACTCCTAATATGGGTACTATAGTCAGATTATCTAAGCAGTATGGTGAGGAAGCGGGAACTGGAGGAAATATTACTTGGAGAAGAGGTACTTTAGATATTAGTAAAAATGTACAAAATTATGATCTAAATGCTTGGGCAGCAGAAAGTGCATCTCTAGGTACTAATGACTCAATAGAAATAAAAAGAATATTTTACTATGCAGATCCAGCAGTAGTTAGATTTTTTGATCCTTATGCTTCTACAGGTATAGGGTTCAATAGTTTAATGGATAATTTTGGATTTGGAAGTTTTTCTCCTGCTATTAATTTTTTAATGATGCCCTTATCATTTGATTTGCAAAAAATACAGGGTATTGAGATGAATGACCAGGTAAGAAAATCTAATTATTCATTTGAGTTAATTAATAACCAATTAAAAGTATTTCCTATACCTATTGAAGATGGCAAATTATATTTTGAATATATAAAAACTCAAGATAGATATTCATCTTCATTTGATAATAATTATGGGGGAGTAACTAATGTATCTAATGTACCTTATGCTAACCCTACTTATAATCAAATCAATTCAGTAGGGAGAAGTTGGATTTTTGAATATACCCTAGCTTTAACTAAAGAAATGTTAGGATATGTAAGGGGTAAATTTTCTACTGTACCGATACCTGATGCTGAAGTAACTTTAAATCAATCTGATTTAATATCAGCAGCCACGGAAGAAAAAACAGCATTACTAGAAAGATTAAGAGCATATTTGGAGGAAACTTCTAGGGAAAAATTATTAGAAAGAAGAGCACAAGAAGCTGAATTTAAACAGGTGGAATTAGCACAAGCACCATATGTAATTTATGTAGGATAATGGCTTTATTTGGAACACAAAGGGATGTATCTCTAATAAGAAATTTAAATAGAGAGTTAATGGGTAATATTATTACCCAACAAGCCTCTTTTTATTCTATTAGAATTAAAGAGACTAAAGTTAATATGTATGGGGAAGCTGCTGACGGTTATATATTTGAAGGTCCTTTTATTTTTAATTGTTTAATAGAAAGAACACCCCAGGTATTTTCTGAAGCTGATATGATATTAGAAACACAATATGAAGTGACATTTAGGTTTTTGAGAGACGATATGAAGGACGCTAATGTTGTTGCTAAAGTAGGGGATTATATTTTATATGAAGATAATTATCATATAGTTAATGATGTTTATTCTAATCAGTACTTTGTAGGAAAAAATCCCGATTACCCTAATGAGAAAAACCCATTAAATCCAGGATTGGCTAATTTTGGAAATAATTTATCAGTAATATGCATAACTAATATTGTACCAGCTGATAGAGTGGGTATTAGTAAGGAAAGATATAACCAATAATGGCACAGGAAAGAAGAAAACCCATACCACCTAGACAGAAGGAATTATCTAAACGATTACAAACCCCTTATAAAGATGATGAGGGAAGATTTGATAGAGGTAATCCCAATAATGCTGCATTTGATAATCTAGATAGAGGGAATCAAATTTCTTTTAAAGGGGATGATGTTCAGCCCTTTTCCATTGGTATAAAAGATATAGATGAGGCTATTACTTTTTATATGAAGGAAATAATAAGACCCTCTGTTATACAAAATGGCGCTAGATTAGATGTTCCTGTTTTATATGGAGACTCTGAAAGATGGAACCAAATAAACAAACTAGGATATTTAAGAGATGGTAATGATAAACCTATGTTACCTCTTCTTTTATTTAAGCGTACTAATTTAACTAAGGAAAGGTTTACTTCTAAAATAGATGCTAATAATCCAAATAATTTACAAGTATTTACTAAAACTTATAATGTCAAAAATGCTTATAGTAGCTTTGATGTATTAAATAGAAATTTTCCCGAAAAACAATTTTACGCCACGGTAATTCCTGACTATGTTACTCTTGATTATGATGTAATTGTATCCACTTATTTTGTAGAACAAAATAATAAAATTATAGAAGCAATGAATTATGCTTCTGATTCCTATTGGGGTGATCCTGAAAAATTTAAATTTAGAGCTAGAATAGATAGCTTTGCTACTAGTACCGAAATACCTTTAGGTGCCGAAAGAATAGTAAAAACCACATTTAGTATAAAACTATATGGTTACATAATACCAGATACATTTCTAAGGGATATAAATGCAGTTAAAAAATTTAATCAAAAAACTCAAATAAATATTTTATCAGAAACAGAAATACCCGCCGATAATACTAAAAGTATAAATCAGCGTATTTATAATCAAGAACTATAATAAATGGCTAAAAAATTCATATCGGCTAGTATAGCTACAGGTCTTACTATTGAGGCGGGTCACGTTACACAATCCGCAGATGCTCTTACAGGTACGGAAGCATATGATATTACTATATCGGGATCCCTAGATATAAATAATGCACCTATAACCAATTTAACTGCATCTGGTAACATAAGTTCGAGTGCAAATGTATCAGCTGTAAAATATCAATCTGGTGGTAAAAATGTATTATCATATACTTCTGCTACTGATACAGTAGTTGTTAATGCAAGTTTAGGAAACTTATTTTTAGCTGGTAATATTACAGCATCATCAACAGGACAAGGTAATATAAGTGCAAGTGGAGACATAATAGGAGGTGGGTTAAATGTAGTAGGAGTAAGTAGAATATCAAGTTCAAATTCTTCTATAGTATCTGTATTAACTGAAAATGATAGTCATCCATTTATAACAGGTGTAACCACAACCGGTCCCAACTTTAGAATGAATTTAGCTGATGAGGATACATCAGGTAGTGCATATATGGCCTTTGGTAGACAAACAGGTAATTTTGGGGGTACAGGATTTACTGCTCACTATGCCACTGGTTCCAATGCTTCTGAAGGCGAAATAGTAATGTCTATAGGAAAAAATGGACAACTAGGTGAAATACAAGATAGATTTATAGTTCAGTCTGAACCTGGACCTATAGGATCTAATACTTTCTCTGAGTTAAGTCTTTTCGCAGGTACCCATACTAATAATCTAAGAGTAGTACAAGGAGTAGTTCAAAATGGAACTGGTGATTTTGCTAATTTTTCTGCAGGAAACCAGGATATTGCTACAGGGTATAAAAAGCATGTATTTCTGCAGCATTCATTTAATAGCACTTCTTCCCTAGCTGGATTTGCATCATCATCTTTAAATACTGGATCTACAGCTAGAAACTTTAATGCTAATTCTATTCCTTTTGGAATTGTAGCAGGAGGATCCAGTACAGCTGAGTTAGTAGATACTGTATTTTTTGTTGATAGGGGAGGTTCATTTGGAGGAACTCAACCAATTACTGCATCTTTTGAAATCTCAAGAGGTGGTAGTATTAACATGGAAGGTAGTATTACAGCATCTAGTAATATAAGTGCAAGTGGTCATTTAGTAGTGGATGAAATCCTTATCCCTACATTTAAGTTAATTACACCTGTAGATAAAGCAGCTTCTGGTGCTCCATTAATTAAAACTACTGGAGATATAGATAATAGTAACGCTATCGTCTCATTAGGGGATCCAGATGCTGGAGATACAGGTGCACAAATAAAAATTGAACCCGGTAGTGAGAAGGTTACCTTTCAAGGTCTGAATACTACAATTACTGGATCTATTACTACTACAGCACAAGGAACATTCAAAGGAGGTAAACCTATTACCACACATACCTCTTCTCCAATATCATCTTCTTTAGCTAATGCCGGCAGATATCATATAGTTCATGGCACATTAACGGCTTCTATAGTTTTAGATAGTACTTGCCCTATAGGAGCGGAATATGAATTTTTCCAAACATCATCAGTAGGCCAGTTTTTATTTGAATCTGCTTCAGGTACAACAGTAATTTCCAAAAATGGAAGTTTAAGATTAGCCCAACAAGGATCATCAGCAGTACTTAAGAAAGTATCCACTACTACTTTCCATTTAATGGGTGACCTAACATAATTAAATGAGTAAGATAGGACCAATAGCACAATCAGATACTTCCATTATAACTGATGGATTAGTATTCAATATGGACTTTTCTAAGTTTGCCTGTTACCCTAGATCTGGAACCACATGTACAGATTTAAATGCATCAATAGATGGCACATTTACTAACGGCGCTTCATTTACTTCAGATGATTTAGGTGCATTTGTAGGAGATGGAGTAGATGATCATATTAATTGTGGAAATAATGCAATTTTCCAAAGTTTCCCATTAACTATTGAAGCATGGGTTTTTAATGATGCCGAAAAAGATAGAAATGCTATATTAACCAAAGGACGATCTTCAGGTAACAAGACTGATAGAGATATGGACATTATCTGGATCGATACCTCTAGAACTAATATGGACTTTGTAGTAAGTGATGGATCTAATTTTGTTGTAAATTTACAAGCTACTAAACCATCAGCTGGGGCCTGGCACCATATAATAGCACAGTGGGATGGTACAACTAATTCTAATACAGCTAAACTTTTTACGGATACGGTTTTAGCGGGTCAAACCACTGCTACAGGTACAGGTTTTCGAAATGCTCATAATGTTTTTATAGGTGGACAACATCCCAGTAACCCTAATAGAACTTGGGATGGTAAAATTGCTGTAATTAGAGCTTATAATAGAATTCTCACCACAGATGAAATATCTATAAATTATAATGCATTAAAAGAAAGATTTGGATTATGAGTAAGTATGATAGAAAATATATTATATTTAACGTTAGTGAATTAAGTACTTTAGATTTTAGTCAAGTATTAGAAACATCTGTTGATACAATAAATTATAATATAGCAGGAACCCAAACAGTAGTAAAATATGTAGGTGATATGCCATCATCTATACAAGCACTTACTACTAAGGAGGGACCATATACACATAGCGAAATAATTACTATCTTAGATGGTCCAACATGGAATGATCCTAATGATGTTATTTAATTAAATTTATTATATTTATTATAGTAAAAATAAGTCATGATTAAAGAAAAAAAAGTTTTAACAGAAGAAGAAATTAAAGAGTTAAAAGAACTAAAAACTGATTTTGATAGTTTAATATATTCATTAGGTACTGTTGAAGCAGAAATTAATGTTTTAGAAAACACTAAAATAGATATAAAAAAAAGATTAGTAGATTTAACTAATAAAGAAAAATTGGTTGCTAAAAAATTAGAGGATAAGTATGGTGCAGGAAAGCTATCATTAGATACTGGTGAAATACAACCTTTACAATAGTTTTTTTTAAAAAGTTTTTGATATTTATAATAAAACTTAAATAAAGACTAATGGCTGAAATTATTCTATCTCCCGGTGTACTAGCTAATGAAAATGATCAATCCCAAATTAGATCACTCCCTGTAGTAGCTGGTGCCGCTATTATAGGCCCTACAGTAAAAGGTAAACCCAATATCCCTAGATTAGTTACTACGTTTAGTGAATTCCAGGCGGAATTTGGTACTACATTTGTTAGTGGCTCAACCGAAGAATTTTCATTTTTAACTTCTATTTCAGCTAATAACTATTTCCAACAGGGAGGTACTTCCCTATTAGTAACAAGAGTAGCTACTGGTTCATTTGCCCCTGCAACTAGTTCGTTAATACCTACGGGTAGTGCAATAGGTCCATCTCCTGATACTTCTCCATTTGTTTTAGAAACATTATCGGAGGGCGAAATTTTAAATAGCACCGGAACCCCTGGAACTAATGGTATATTACCTCTTGGTACTTCAGATAATTTAAGATGGGAGATTACTCAACCCTCTACTGATTTAGGGGTATTTACATTACTTATTAGAAGAGGAGACGATACAACCAATAGTAAAACTATTCTTGAAACATTTACAAATTTGTCACTTGATCCTAAACAATCTAACTACATAGAAAGGGTAGTAGGAAACCAAGTACAAAATTTAGTAGGATCTGGACAGGCTGACGTATATGTAAGAACTACAGGTTCATATGCTAACGCCTCAAGATTTGTGAGAGTTAAGCAAGTTAATTTTCCTACTCCTAATTATTTTGATAATAATGGCTCAGCTAAAGCTCAATTTACATCTTCTATTCCCGCAGCTTCTAGTGGTACTTTTGGGGGTGCTACGGGTAAAGTATTTGATGGAGCTAATACATTATACCAAAACATAGGAACAAGAACACAAGGATTAACAGAGGGTAATTACACAGATGCTATTAATTTATTATCAAATAAAGATGAATATCAGTTCAATGTTATATCCACCCCCGGTTTAAATAATGCCGATCATGGCACACCAGTAGGTAATCTTATTGAAATGGTGGAGAATAGAGGTGATGCAATAGCAATAGTAGATTTAGTAAGATATGGCTCTACTATTACTACCGTTACTTCAGAAGCTGGAGAAAGAGATTCATCTTTTGCAGCGGCTTATTGGCCCTGGTTACAAGTAGCAGAACCTAATAATGGACAAATTGTATGGGTCCCAGCTTCAACTTTAATACCTGGTGTATATGCTAATACAGATGCAACCGCTGAAACATGGTTTGCACCAGCAGGATTTAATAGAGGGGGATTATTAGGAGTAGTACAAGCAGAAAGAAAATTATCACAATCTCAAAGAGATACTTTGTATGTGGGTAAAGTTAACCCAATTGCAACATTCCCAGGTAGAGGAGTAGTGGTATTTGGACAGAAAACATTACAACAACAACAAACAGCTTTAGATAGAGTAAATGTAAGAAGATTATTAATTAGCTTAAAATCCTTCATTTCACAAGTTTCTGATAATTTAGTATTTGAACAAAATACAGCTGCTACTAGAAATAATTTCCTAGCACAAGTGAATCCATTTTTGGAAAGTGTGCAACAAAGACAGGGATTATTTGCATTTAAAGTAGTAATGGATGATACCAACAACACACCAGATGTTATTGATAGGAACCAATTAGTTGGACAGATTTTCCTACAACCTACTAGAACAGCTGAATTCATATTACTAGACTTCAATATCTTACCAACGGGTGCAACATTCCCATCTTAAAAAATTTAAATTTAGAATATTTATAATAAAATAGAAACATGCCAGTATTAGATCCTAACGAAATATTTTTTACCGCATTTGAACCTAAACAAAAGAATAGGTTCATAATGTTTATAGATGGGTTTCCGGCTTATCAAATTAAGGGAGTAAGTGCAATAAGTGTCACTCAGGGTTCAGTTGCTTTAAATCATATCAACGTTCAAAGATATGTTAAAGGTAAAACAGTTTGGGATCCTATTACATTTACTTTATTTGATCCTATTACTCCATCAGGTGCACAGGCTGTAATGGAATGGGTACGTTTACATCATGAATCAGTAACTGGTAGAGATGGTTATTCCGATTTCTATAAGAAAAACCTTACCTTTAATGTTTTGGGACCTGTGGGAGACATAGTTTCTGAATGGATTATTAAGGGAGCTTTAATTACCAATGCAAGCTTTGGGGATTATGGTTTTGATGATGTAGATGCCGCTCAAGAAATTTCTATGGAAGTACAACCAGATTACTGTGTATTGAATTTCTAAATTATTTATTTATTTATATTTTTAAGTGTCCGGTATTTATTACCGGACATTTTTTTCTATGGGAAGAGCAAAAACTTTAAAACCAGCAATACAGGATAGACCTGTAAAATTTTCTGGTATTACATCCACTGGTGATGTTACTATACAAGGTACCACTACACTTATTGGATCTATTAATGTATCTGAAGGAGGTGATCTTAATGTTGGAGAAATAACAGCAAGTGCAATATTAATGGACCCTGTTAACATAAGGTCAGCAGATGGACTAGTAATAGGGGGAGCTGGTGATACTTTTACTACCTCTGGGCCAGCAAATAAGTTTACCGTGAGTGATGCTGGTGGTTTATCCATGTCAGGAAGTTTATCAGTCCATAGTTCCCAAATAAATTTTACTAATTTACCTACTTCAGATCCTGGAGTTGCAGGTAGATTATATAATTCAGGAGGAGTGGTTAAAATTTCTTTATAGAAATTTATATTTTCTTATTTTTTTATATATTTATCACTGAATAAAGTTATTTTTTTAAATTGTAATCTATGTCTAAAGCAAAGTTTGAATTTCCTACTGAAATAGTTGAATTGCCATCCAAAGGTTTAGTTTATCCGGAAGATAATCCTCTTTCATCTGGTCAAATAGAAATGAAATATATGACTGCTAAGGAAGAAGATATTTTATCTAATCAAAATTATATTGAAAAAGGTACTGTAATAGATAAATTACTTCAATCACTTATAGTAAGTAAAATAGACTATAAGGATTTAGTAGTGGGAGATAAAAACGCTATTGTAATAGCGGCCCGTATTTTAGGGTATGGAAAAGAATATAAATTTACAGTTAAGGGAGAAGAATGCACTGTGGATTTGTCCACTCTAGAAAATAAGGAATTAGATGAATCCCTTTATACTAAGGGTGTTAATGAATTTCCATATACCCTCCCACATTCTAAAACTCAAATAACTTTTAAACTACTTACTCATAGGGATGATCTAGCAATTGAAAATGAACTAAGAGGTTTAAAAAAAATATCCAAAAATAATTCACCTGAGTTATCTACAAGACTTAAACATCTTATTACTTCAGTTAATGGTGATACAGATGTAGCTACTATTAGGGAGTATGTGGATAATTATCTTTTAGCCATGGATTCTAGACAATTAAGAAACTATGTAAAATCTATGCAACCCGATATCAACATGGAAACTACCATTACTGATTCAGAGGGTGCCGAATTTACCATGGAAATTCCCTTCACACTGAATTTTTTTTGGCCAGACGTCGAATTATAGATCTATTTTATTCACTCAAATACATGAAATTGTATTTCATGGAAAGGGTGGCTATGATTTTTCCACCGTATACAACATGCCTATATGGTTAAGGAAATTTACATTTAATAGTATACAAGAATTTTATTTAAAAGAACGGGAAGAATATAATAAGGCCCAATCTAAGTATAATAAAGGTAAAACTAACGTAAAAATGGATGAGGGTAATAAACAAAAAATTCCTGATTTCATAAAAAATAATCCTACTTATTCTTCAACAGTGGCAAAAAATTTTAAAACCTAATATTTATAATAAAATAGGTGGCTAATTTTAAGGAACAAAGAGATCTTCTTAGGGCTATAAATGCGGAACTAGGTAAACAGACTAGTAATATTAAAAATGCCACTAAAGAAATATCAAAATTAGAATCCGTAACTAGAAAGTTACAAGACGTTAATGAAGAAAATATTACATTAACTGATAGACAGGCTGAAAAAGAAGCTGAAAGAGCTAGAGCGGCTTTTGCAGCCCTTGAAAGAGAAGCAACAGCTCTTCAGGAATCATTAAATCGTAGAGAAAGATCAGCTGCATCTCTAACTGCAGAAGAAAAAGCTCTTTTAATAGCTAAAAGAAATAGATTTACTGTAGAAAAACAAGTAGTTATAGCTGCTGAGAAAGAAGTAAAAATAAGGGAGGGGATTAAAAAATCTTTAGGCATTACAGGTGCTATAGCTAAATCTCTTAATAAAACCCTAGGAATAGACCTTGGTGCCGCCCTTAAGGATGCCGAAAAAATGGCTAGGGAGGTTAATGAAGAATTTGAGGAAAGTGATGGAGGAGCTGAGGCCCTAGCTAAAAGAACTGCTGGAAACGCAAAAGTATTTGGTGCACAGATAAAAGGATTAGCTGGTGCAGCATTAGAATCGGCTACTAGTATTCAAGGTATAGTAGGTTTATTAGCAAATAGTTTTTTAAAATTTAATAAAGCCAATAGAGAAGCTAGACAATTAACAGGACAAACAGCTGATAATTTTTCTGTATTTGATGACTCCATTCTTAATGCAGCGGATCAGGTAAAAGCTATAACTTCTTTATCTAAAGAATTAGGTATTAATGTTAATGCAGCTTTTTCTGCTGAAACCATTTCTGCTGCTGCCGAATTAACTGAATTATTAGGAATTAGTGAGGGATCTACTGCTGCCCTAGCTCAAACCGCGGAGGCTTTTGGGCAAGATTTAGGAAGAGCCAAAAAGGAAGCTATTCAAGCTACTAAAGCCATAGCTGGGGGTGGTAAAGGTGCTATTAATTTTCAACAAGTATTAGAGGAATCAGGAAATGCTTCCGGAAGATTACAACTTTCACTAGGTAAAACTCCAGGTGCCTTACAAGAAGCAGCGGCAGAAGCTCAAGCTTTAGGTTTAAATTTAGCTGCGGTAGAAAAAGTAGCTGATGGTTTGTTAAATTTTGAACAATCCATTGCTAATGAATTAGAAGCTGAGCTTTTAACTGGTAAACAAATTAATTTAGATAGAGCCAGATCTTTAGCATTAAATAATGATATAGCTGGTTTAACTAAGGAAATAGGTAATAATCAGGAAATATTATCAGCTTTTGCTAGTGGTAATAGAATTCAACAAGATGCCATAGCTAGATCTTTGGGTTTATCATCTGATGAAATATCACAAATTATTTTTAAACAAAAAATAGCTGCGGGTCTATCAGCCGAACAAGCGGGCAAAGCCGCTAATATTAGTGAAGAGGAGGCTGAGAGATTAGATCTACAAATGCAAATGCAAAAAAGTATAGAAAAAATGACTATGGCAGCGGCTCCCTTACTTGAAACCTTTGCTGCGTTACTAAGCAATGCTGATGCACTAAAGGGTATATTAGTTGCTGTTGCTGCCTTTAAATTAGTGGGTGTAATTAGTCAATTATCTACAATGGCTACTGGCTTAGCAGCTGTTACATCTTTATCTGCAGGTGCAGCTTCTGCTATTACATTTGGTGTTGCCGGTGTAGCTATTGCTGCTAGTATAGCTTTAATTATGCGTTCAGTAAAGAAAGCTAAAGCCCAGGCTAAGGCTGAATCGGCTAAAGATGGTATAATTGATTCACAGGGAGGACTAGTAGTTAGTGGTCCTAAGGGTTCGGTTTCTTTAGATAGAGAGGATACTATAGTTGCTAATAGAAATGGAGTTATAGCAGGTACTAATTTAGGAGGAGGTGGTGGACAAAACCTAGAAATGTTATCTAGATTGGATAGACTTATTTCGGCCACAGAAAGGGGAAGTCAAATTACTATGGATGGTAATCTTGTAGGTAAATCCATAGCTAATAATACTTCTAGGTTAGGCTAATATTTATAAATAAAGTATCATGCCAAATATATTAGCACAATTTAATGCTGGAGGCTCAAGATTTTCAAACCTAAATGGAGCACCCGGATTTACTAATACACCTCCACCCGATATTAACGAAACGGAATTTGTAAACCTAGATGGAGAAGTTAATTCACCTACTAACGATACTCCTTCTCCATTATCTAATCTAAATGGAAATAGTGGTGCTCCATTAGTTTCTGATTTATTATCTAATTCGGAATTACATAACACATATTCATTAAATGGTGAACCAAATGTACCAGGTAAACCCAATCCTTCAACTTTAGATCTTAATGGTAGAACACCTGCCAGATACCAGGATAACGCTCCTCCGGGTGCTCAAGGTAATTTTTCTAGTACTATAACTTCCTAATATAACTGTTAATGCCCCTAATTAACCTAACAACTGATTTAAAATCTCTTAGGTATGGTTCAGATAGACTAGGGGGAGGTAACAGTGGTCAACCTTTTATTCAAACCCCTATTCCTCCTCAAAATCAGGAAACCACTGATACTGTACCTAATGTAGGTGGTGTCATTCCTCCGGAAATAGGCCCTGCTCTAGCTAATAATCCTTTTGCAACTAACCCGTTAACTACTAATAGCAGTATCGGCATAGTAGGGGATCCCATAATAAGGGGAGGTGTCTCTACTGCCGCAAGTAGAGCATTTATAGATGCAGCTAGAGTTAATAGATTTTTAAATTCCGCAGCAGGTGGAATTTTTATAGATAAACAAAAAGCTTTATCACGTATAGCCCCATTAACCCAAGGGGGAGGGTTTCTTAATAATGACTTTGATTTCCAGAATGAAACTATGTTGGGTCAAGCAGCTGGTAATGCTTTTGGCCTACATTTATTAAAACAAACTGATTCTGGAATCAATGCAGAAAATTTATTTGATTTTACTGTTGGCCAAACTACAGGTGTTTCACAAGGGAATTTAACATCTCAACAAGGGGATTTACCACCGGAACTAGGTTTTCTTGTAGGTGTTAAGGGTGAGCCTACACGCGATAGATATTTAGATAATGTAGATCCTTTTGGAAGGAAGGCAAATACTTTAACTCTTAACGATAATAGATTAGTAGCTTTATCAAGATTATTTAATCAATTTTACTTAACTGAGGATGAAAAACTTTCGGGAACAGTAAATATAGGACGCGGAAGTTTAATTGCCTTAAATGAGGGAGAAAATTTAATTACTTATCCAGGAGGACCTGGTTCTGTTTTTGGGGCAACAGGTAACACTAATATCCCCAAATTAGAAAGTATTCAGAGAACAGGTGAAAATAATTCTTTTTTACTTGGTACTGGATTTTTTGGAGAAGGTTTTGGAGGAACTTTACAAGGTGGTTCCTTTAATCTTTTAAGAATAGCTCGCCAAGGTGCTAGCTTTGTACAGGGCGGCTTAGATAAATTAGGTAGAAAAAAAGGATTTTTAGGATTTATAGGCAATGCCCTAGCAACTCAAGTACCTTCTTTATTTGATAAAGGAGCTCAGGGGATAGATAATTTTATTCGAAATAGTATTAGTAATGCTCTGGGTCTATCTAATTTAGCTCCTCAATCTAATTATACTGTATTTCAACGTCCTACTCCTACTTTTAATTTTATAAATTATGTAAGATTATCTAATGTTTTTGGGGCTATAGAATCCTCACCCTTAATATTTAATGATATTAACAATGCTATTAATGCTGATGGTAGTAGAGGACCTACATTTGATTTTAATGTGTATGTAGGTGCTAATATAGCTGAAAATAATCCGCAACTTCAAAATGCTAACGGAGGTGCTAGTTGGACACAGAAAAACATCTTAGAGGCCCCAGATTTAATTACCCCGGGTACTATAGGTGAAGATTTTAGAAAAACAATAAAAGAAGAGAGAGGAAAAGGAAATGTTAAAACAGTAATATCTAACTCACCTAGTTATCCACTTAAAAACTTCATGAGAAGAACACAAACAGGTGATGCTGGTGATATTCCATTTATAGAAGGTGAGGGTAGAAGTATATTTAATTATGGAGTAGATGGTAGTACTCTTAGTGCTCTAGATAGATTAAATGCTCTACAGGCTTACGATGGTAGTGTAGATTCAAATAAACCCATTAATGATTTAGTAAAATTAAGATTTAGAATTATAAATAATGATGGTGGATTAACTAACTTACATTTTAGATCTTTCATTAATAGCTTTACTGATAATTACTCAAGCCAATGGAATTCTCTTCAATATGTGGGAAGAGGAGATAATTTTTATAACTATCAAGGTTTTAATAGATCCATAAATATAGGATTTACAGTTGCCGCTACATCTAAGGCGGAACTTGTACCTATGTATAAAAAACTTAACCAATTAGCTGCTACCCTTGCCCCCGATTATTCCTCTGGGGGATATATGAGGGGGAACTTAGTTAAATTTACTATGGGTGATTACCTAAATGATGTACCAGGGTTTTTAAATTCTGTAAATATTACTATCCCTCAGGATTCACCTTTTGAAATAGCTATTAATGAAGATGGAGGGGCAGATTCTTCAGTTGGGGAATTACCTCTTATAGTAAATGTAGAATGTCAATTTACTCCTATTCATGACTTCCTGGTAGAAAAAGCTCAGGATAATGATAATCCAAATGCTAAATATATTTCTCTTAAAGATGGAGATTTGTATAGCCTATACCAGAACATATCTCCTGAAAAATATTCTACAGATGGTCCTACTGCGGAACAGGTACAAACCCAATTAGATCTTATAGAGGGTAGAGCTATAATAGATGCTTCACAAAGAAGAATTCAGGAACAAGGATTATTGGGTACAGCAGAGGAAAGATTAGGTAATTATTTAAATACTAATTCTCCGGCATTTAGTAAAGGAAAATCCCTTAGTGGTAGATTTAATTTTGGTTCAACAGCTGGGAGTAGTAATTTATTGGGTCTATAAAATATAATAATGAGTAGATATAATCAACTATCAATAACTTCCAATGAAAATGAAAATGTAGCTAATATAGGAGCATTATATTATGTAACTAATTCATACCCTGAAATACCTTTAAATTCTAATGATGTTTATGCTATAACAGATTTTGGAGATAGATTAGATACCTTAGCTAACCAATTTTATGGGGATCCCTCTTTATATTGGATTATAGCATCCGCTAACCCTGATGTAGTACCAGGAGATTCATTGCTACTGGCCGGAGGTATACAATTAAGAATACCAGCGGATATTAACTCAGCAATAGGTAATTATAATAGAACTAATGGTTTAGGAACTACAGTAGCATCAGGCCCAGTAGGTACAGGTGGTATTTCTGCTGGTGCTTCAGGACAATCTTCTGTATCTAGTGCGGGAGGTGGAGGAGGTGGAGGAGGTTATTAAATTCGGTCACTATGGGAAATATATTAGGAGAATCTTTTTCAAGTTATGTTAGGTCACAGATAGAACAAAGACAAAATGTTTTAGGTAATTCGTCTTTTTCTGATAGTCAGTTAAAACTTATAAATTCAAAAGGTACTTATCTTAAACTTATCTCATCCATTAATTTAGGTGGGGTGGGACTTTCTTCGTCTGAAAAGGAAAGATTAAAAACTAAGTTTAAGAATATAGGAGTACCCTCCGAAGACACCTCAGGGTCTAATTTGGCTAGAAAATTTATATTATTTGGGGGTGCCTCTAATGATGATAGAGATCTTAAAAGTGGTTTAACTAATGGTAACATTTATAATGGTGCATATGGTTGGGGCGGTATAGAAGAAAGAGGATATGTCCCTATGCCGGGAATTACAGGCGTAGAAACTAAATATTATAATAATGGTGCACTTTCTGAAACCACTATTTCCATTAAATGTTTTAGTAGAAAGCAGTTTGGATTAGTAGATCTTTTATATCTTAGACCTGGTTTTACATTACTACTTGAATTTGGCCATTCTACTTATATAACTAACTCGGGTAATACTGAAATGCCCAATGGTAGTGTTAATACCCTTCCTGCCCAAGCCATATTAGACGGGGATTCTGATCAATTTGAAATTTATCAAAAAATTGAAATTACTAGATCGGCATATGATGGCAATTATGAGGCGATTTATGGTAAGATATCTAAATTTAATTGGTCATTTAATAAAGATGGAAGTTATGATTGCTCCGTAACTATAATAGGTTTAGGTAGTATAATAGAATCCTTAAAATTAAATAATGGTCCTTCTTTATCTCTTACTACTAGTAATGAATTTGGAGAGGATTTTTTAGAGTATTTAGTAAAAAGAGCCATTGAAGATCTTAAAGAACAAACAGGATTTGATGATCTAGAACTTGTTAACATAGCAGAGGATGGTACGGGAGAAATTAATACCGAAAAATTTGAGATACTTAATTCCATTAATGCTGCTAGAAGGGACATTGATGCTGTAGCGAGCCAGGATGTTAAAACTATATTAATGTCTAAATATGCTGTTTCATATCTTCACATTGCCCTATATAATATTAAATATAGGGCTACTAAAAATGCTAATGCTGATATTAAACAAAAAACAGAAGAATTAAAGCAACAACTAAATGAAGCAATAAATAATTCTAATAGTTATAGTCAAAGAAGACATTATAGAAACCAATTACAAAATGCTAAAGCATTAGTGCAAGAGCAGGGTGCTATAACTGTAGCTGATTATACTATGAAAAACTTTTTAGCGCTTCTTAGACCAGGAACTAGAGGAACCGCTAAAATACCTTCAAGTATATTTGCATTATCTGGGGTAAGAGGAGGTGATGAAGAGGTTGAGTCTCCCCAAATTTATTTAAAATTTGGACTTTTAATATCCTTAATTCAACAAAAACTACTAGTATACGAAAAAGGGGGTAAACCCTTTTTTAAATTTGATATGCACAGCGGATGGGAAAAGAGTTATTCAGAAAGAGCATTTCAAACTGATGAAAATTATATTTTAAATGTACCAGGCCAAATATCTGGTAATCCCATGATATGTTTAATTCCCCATACTAATATACCTAATGTAAGTGGTTTTCCTAATTTATTTAATGGAGGGATTAACAAGGAATTGGCTATAAAAGCCCCTAACTTAGGTTTTAAGGTGGACGGAGATCCCTATGCGGGACGATTAGCTAATATATTAGTTAATATAGACCATATTATAAATGTTTTGCAAAATTCTACTGATGCGGAGGAGGGAACAGTAAAAATGCTAGATTTTTTACAAACTCTTTTAGCTGACATATGTAGAGCTTTAGGTGGTGTTAATAAAATAGATGTAACTGTAACCGATGATGGCTTAGTTCAGTTTATAGAAAAAATTCCCCCTCAATATAGTGGAATACTATCTAGTGAATCTGAACCCTCTACCATTAATGCTTTTGGTGTACAAAAAGGTAGTAGGGGTTCCTTTATAAGGGATGTAGGTTTAGAATCTGAATTATCTAGTGATTTTGCTGCTATGATTGCTATAGGTGCTCAGGCTAATGGAAATCAAGTAGGTGCAGATGCTACTTCGTTTGCTAAGTATAATGAAGGATTAACTGATAGGGTAATAAAGGAAAAACAATCTTATTTCAACCAGGTAAATGACGATAAAGAAGAAGTAACTTTATTTGACTTAACGGAGGATTTAAATATTCCATATATTAGGGTTTATTCAAGTTTACAATTTACTACGGATAATTTAGCTTCTCTGGAATCGGCTAATACTAAATTTGTACAATTTTTATATGGAGCTCTTTCTAATGCTAAGCAAATGACTCCACCATTTTTTTTACCTTTTAATTTATCTCTTACCATGGATGGGTTATCTGGTATGAAGTTATATCAAAGATTTAAAGTAAATGATAACATACTACCCCCATCTTACACTGGGGATGATGTAGACCTAATAATAAAAGGAATTAATCACACTGTAGGTACTAATGGATGGACTACAAAAGTAGATACTCTATCAGCACCTTCCTTCTCTAAAACTGTAGGAATTTTAAATAGAAAAGATCCTAAGGACTTCCCGGAAACACCTGCTCAATATCTTGAAACGGCATTTGATAATTTAGCTTTTGTAAATGGATCTGGGGCCGCTAAACCCATCAATATCCCCCCTGATGAAAGAGCTAGAAATACCACTGGGTATGTAATATATAATGGATCTAGGCTTACAGATACGAAGGCTAAAGGATTTAACTTTATAAATAGAGCACTATTTAATAGTGGATTTACTAATCCATATGCAAGATTAGGTATTTTAAGTGTGGTAGAAAAGGAATCTTCTTTTGAGACTAAAGATGAACAACCATATAACAACACCTCTAATGAAAGAATTAGAGAATTATTTTCCCGACCTAGGTCATTAACTGATGCTCAATTAAATGAATTAAAGGCTAATATAAACGGCTTTTGGGACTTTATTTATGGAAATAGAGATGGTTTAGGAACTGGCATTTATGCTGCTGAAGAAAATATAGGGCCTGGTTATGAAGTAGAACTTTATGATTTATATGGTTTTCAGGTAAGTACTGATGGGCATAAATATTTGGGTAAGGGTTATAATCAAATCACTGGTAGACATAACTGTGGTAAATATACTAGATTAATAGGGGGAGATCTTCCGGGTTCTGATAAAGACTTTAGAATTAGGGGTCCTCAAACAGGTGGTGGTACTTCATATACCTTTTCTACTTTTAATTTTTTGAAAGATCCTAATAAGTTAAATACTAATAGATTAGCTGCTACGGGCGCCATGATTGCATTTATGCAATCCGGAGCTAGGAGTGCAGGGTTTAATTGGAATGATATACCTGATGCATTTACGGGTGTTAATGCGGCCGCTGTTATTAATTCTGGTGGCAATTGGGAAAGTAGTATTGCAGCTAAGGGTGTTGCCTCTGCTTTAGAATCATCAAGGAGGATGGTTGTTTATACGGATGGGAATATTATACATGGGAGACCTCAGTATGATAATAGTAAACCTTCCCCCGCTACTATGAAGTTAGAATCAGGAGTTCTTTATCCAAGACTTTCTGAATACTTACATAAGGAAGCATATACAATGTCGGAAGAAGAACAAGCAGAAGTAAGAAGACAACGAAGTGGTGCCTTTAGAACAGAATTTAATTTTGGCGTGGGGGGAGTAGTTAAAGCTAGTGGTGGTATACTCGGGGCAGGATACGGAGGAGAGAGATAATCCCATATTTATAACGTGTATTTCCCTAAAAATAAAATAATAACTAATCTTTATACTGGAGGACGAGAGTATAAAAAAGCACAACCTAAAAGTTTTAACGAACTTAAATTCAGTGATGATGAAAGCTATGTAGGATATTATTGGAGGACACAAACGGGGTTTATTTTTACTGGAAAAAACCCTAATGATAAACCATCCATTAGGTTATTTCCTATAAAAGTACAAAATACTAACCTTCCTACTACGGATCCTGGTAATACCTTAGTATATAACGGAAGTGCTCCTCCAAGAACAGAAAGAGAAAGGTTAGACCCATATAATGGTATAGCTCCAGATTTGTATAATGCTTATACCTTAATAAAAGGTTTAAAACCCCCTAGAAAATTTCCTACTAATTTATACATTATGCCCACTCAAAAAGATTATGAATTAGGGGCTTTTAGAAGATATTTTCTGTTTAAATCCACTGATAAGGAATTTTTAGAAGTAGATAAAAATGTTTATGATAAAATATATAAAAAAGATAGGAATTGGGTATTTGAATTATATGTTCCTTTTAGTATTTTATGGACTCTAAGTGGAGATGAAATAGATGTGCAAAATGCTAATAGGGAAATAACTTTATTAACTCAAAAAAGATTAAGAGTTAATGGATTAACTCAATTTTTAAGAGGTAACTATTTACAGTATTATGAAGATGATATGGAATTAGACGAGGATATTTTAGGTTTAGAAATATCTCCTCCCTCTCCAACTCCTCCTTCTCCTACTACTGTATCTCCTTCTACCCCAACCCCCTCTACAGGATATACACCCCCTTCCTCTCCTTCTCTCCCAACAGCGGGTGGAGGATACTAAAAAGTTTCGTATATTTAATAAATGTTCTGGTTAATAGAAACTAAAGACCAATTAGATAGATTTATTACTGGGGATGCTACTAAGGCATTTATTGAAATAATTCCTTTCAATTATAATATTCATCCTGCAGATAATAATCCCATCTCTTTAATTTATGTTAAACCTTTAGGATATGATGGTTATTTAATAGCTATTAACCATTCGGAAACTCTTAATTCTTTAGATATTGAGTGGTTAGATAAATTCAGTACTATTTATGTTAGGGATAAAAAGGAGGTATTACATTACATATATCATCCTAACATTATAGATTTAACTTTAAATAAAGCTAATCATCAAAAACCATTAACTAAAACACATAATCATTTTTACTCTAAATATCCCTATAAAAGAGATTTAAATACTTTAATACCTGTTACTAAACATTTTGAGTATTGTGAAAATTTATATGATGAACTAAAATTTTATATTGATGAACCTATCAACGACTTTTACAACAGAAAATCTACAGTGGCATTCTACGCTCTCGAGTCCAATGGAATTGGAATATGTAAAGACAAATTTGAGGAAAAATTCTACCGCATACACAATGACACTGTATATACTCAATATAACTTCAAAACTACAACTACTAGACCTTCAAATAAATTTAGAGGAGTAAATTACTCGGCTTTATCTAAAAAAGATGATTCTAGGGAGGCATTCATTCCATCTAATGATGTATTTGTAGAGATGGATATCTCAGCATATCATCCTTCTTTATTAGCAAAACTTATAGATTATACGTTTGATGAGAATGACATACATGCAGCATTTGCTAAAATGTATGGAGTAGAGTATAAAGAAGCTAAACAGCTTACTTTTAAGATGTTATATAGTGGTAATTTTGGTAAATACTCCGATTTGGAATTTTTCAAAAAGGCTAAACAATTTACTAATATAATTTGGGAGGAATTTAATACTAATGGGTTTATTGAATGTCCTGTATCTAAGTATAAATTCGAAAAGGATAAATTAGAGGATATTAACCCTCCTAAACTATTAAATTATTTACTACAGAATTTGGAGACCTCAAATAATGTTCTTATATTATGGAGAATATTTAAGATATTAAAAAATAAGCAAACTAAGCTAGTATTATATAATTATGATTCATTCTTATTTGATTTTCATAAATCAGAAAAGCATTTAATAGATGAATTAAAAATATTATTTAAAGAATTTGGGTTGCGGATAAAATTAAGTTATGGAACAAACTACTCTTCTTTACAACCCCTCTAATATTTATAATAGAACTTCATTAGATAGTTTTGATATAAATTTAGAAGGTTTGGCTGGGAATAAATTATTTTGTACGTTTTCTACAATTGAGGATTTAGATGAATTGGTATATGATATCTCTTCCACATACGATATTCTGTATGGGAAAATATTTATCTTATACATCCAGTCTAATAATGAATATGCTTGCACATATAATGTAGATACTACTAACCTTTCAGAAATCCCATCTGGTACTATCTTAGTACACAGAAAAAAAGAATCTAATACACTTTACACTATCAATGCTCTAAATGAGCTTATTCGTAAACTAAATGGAGGTGTAGTAGATACTAAGTTTCCTATTGAATGGAGACATTATAGAAATTCTATCCTACTTACCAATAAGGATGAATTTAAACAACTAAAAACTAAGATTCATAAAATTATTGAACTTTAGTTGGATAGCCCAAAAGGGCTTCGTATATTTACAGCAATTATATAAACCTAAAATGTTATAGAATGGATTTAAACGTCATTAAGGAGCGTCTGGCTTCGCTCAATACACAACAGCCACAAAGTGGAGGAGGACAAAAGAAAAACTTATTTTGGAAACCTAGCATTGGTAAACAAACAGTTAGAATTGTACCTTCTAAATTTAGACCTGAATTTCCATTTACGGAAATGATGTTCTACTATGGAATAGGACAAAGAGTAATTGCATCCCCGGCTAACTGGAAGCAAAAAGATCCTATTATGGAATTTGCTAAACAATTACGTCAAAGTAATGATAGGGAAAATTGGCGTTTGGCTAAAAAATTGGACCCTAAAACACGTATTTTTGCTCCTGTACTAGTACGAGGTCAAGAAGATGAAGGTGTTAAATTATGGCAATTTGGTAAGGAAATTTATCAAACATTTCTTAATATGGCAGCTGATGAAGAAATAGGTGATTATACTGATATGTTAGATGGACGTGATATAAAGCTTACTACAGTAGGACCTGAAGTAACAGGTACACCTTATAATAAAACTACAGCTACTGTATCACTTAAAGTTTCTCCTATTGCTGAGGATAAGGATGAAATCCAAAAATATTTAAATGAACAAGCTGATCCCTTTAAGGTATTTAAACAATATTCATTTGATGAAATTAAGGGATTCCTACAAAGCTGGTTAGATCCAGATTCGGAAACTGAAACAAAAGTTGATGTTAGCAAATCTCCAGTACCATCTCCAACAGAAAGTAATTATTCTTTAAATACTGATGCTACTAAGAAAACTAAAGCGGATAAATTTAATGATCTGTTTAGTGATTCAACAGATGATTTACCATTTTAATTAGTAGTACATTATGGCTAGAAAAAGTAAATCATTATCGGAGGCAGTCTCTAAAGAAATAAAGTCTAAATTTGATCTTAAAAACTTTAAAACTAAAAAGGGATTAGATCAGAACGTAAAGTTTAAGGAACAACAGTGGATACCCTTATCAGATGCATTTCAATCTGTAACATCTATTCCGGGTATTCCAATGGGTCATATAGTGCTTTTACGTGGTCATTCTGATACTGGCAAAACCACTGCATTAATTGAAACAGCGGTTTCTGCCCAAAAGAATGGTATTTTACCTGTTTTTATCATTACAGAGATGAAATGGAATTGGGAACATGCCATTCAAATGGGATTAGAAGTTAATCCAATTGCTGATGAAGATACAGGTGAAGTATTGGGATATGAAGGTGATTTTATTTATGCTGATAGAGAAAGTTTAAATACTATTGAGGATGTATCTGCATTTATTCTTGATTTAATGGATGAACAGAAAAAAGGTAATCTACCTTATGATTTGGTATTCCTATGGGATTCTATTGGTAGTATTCCTTGTGAATTATCTATTCGTTCTAATAAAAATAACAATGAATGGAATGCCGGTGCTATGTCCACACAGTTTGCAAATAATGTAAATCAAAGAATTACATTATCACGTAAGGAATCTTCTAAGTATACTAATACATTAGTTTGTATTAATAAAGTATGGACTTTAAAACCAGAATCTCCCATGGGTCAACCTAAACTTATGAATAAAGGAGGTTATGCAATGTGGTATGATTCCACCTTTGTAGTAACATTTGGTAATGTTATGTCTGCGGGTACATCTAAAATTAAAGCAATTAAGGATGGTAAACAAGTAGAATTTGCTAAGCGAGTAAATATCCAGATTGATAAAAACCATATTAATGGGGTTACTACTAGAGGTAAAATTGTAATGACACCACATGGTTTTATAGAGGAAAGTCCTAATGCTATTAACAACTATAAAAAATCTAAATCTGAGGAGTGGTCCAAAATTCTAGGAGGTACTGATTTTAAATTAGTTGGAGAGGAAGAATCTCAGGATATTTATGTAAACACGTTTACTGAAGAACCTGCATAGGTTCTTTGGTTTAACGTATTATTTTTTGTATATTTAACTTAAAGGTTATATGGAAACAGGTAGTCCCCTAGATATTCTTAATCAAGTTCAAGAAAATAAGGCACCTAAAAAAACAGGTGAGCGTTATTTACTTATAGATGGTTTAAATTTATTTTTTAGAAATTTTGCTATTTTAAATATGGTAAATTCTAAAGGAATGCATGTAGGGGGATTAGGGGGTTTTTTAAGATCTTTAGGGGTACTTATAAGGCAAATCCAACCCACACAGGTTTATGTGGTTTTTGATGGGGCAGGATCTTCAAATAATAGAAAAAATCTTCTTGCTGATTATAAATCAGGTAGAAATACTAAACGAATTACTAACTGGGAAATCTTCGAAAATCTGGAAGATGAACATGATGCAAAAGTAGATCAATTAGTAAGATTAATTCATTATTTGAAGGTCCTCCCTATTAAGATTGCATCCATAGATAAAGTGGAAGCGGATGATATTATAGCTCATTTATCTAAAATTCTTATAAAATCAGAGGATGATAAGGCATTTATAGTATCAAGTGATAGGGATTTTCTCCAATTAGTAAATGAAAATGTAGCAGTTTTTAGACCTATAGAAAAGGAATTCTACACTACCCAAACAGTTCAGGATAAATTTGGAATACCAGCTAGTAATTTTATTGTGTATAAGACATTATTAGGAGATAATTCAGATGGAATTAAAGGAGTAAAAGGGTTAGGTAAAAAAGGCCTACTTAAAAAATTCCCTGAATTAGGACAACCTAATGTTACATTGGGGGATATAGTAACTATATGTGAATCTAAATTCAAAGATAATATAACCTATGCTAGGGTTTTAAATAGTATAGAAGAATTAGAATTAAACTATAAATTAATGGATTTATCTAATCCCATGATAGATGAATCTGATAAGGAATATTTAAAAGAACTTGCGGAAGACCAAGATCTTAATTATATTCCTAAAACATTTCTTGAAATGTATGATGAAGACCAAATAGGTGGTATTATTAGAAATGTGGAGTTTTGGCTACAAGATGTTTTTGAACAATTTAAAAAATAAAAGTTGACGTTAAAAAGTATAGAACAATATGGTCATCCATTTCAGATTAAGGTAATTTCTTCTCTCCTTACATCTAAGGAGTTTTTACAAAATATTATTGATATTCTAAGTGATGAAGATTTCCCTAATTCTGCTCATAGGTGGATTATAAAAGAAATTATAAAGTATTATGACTCTTATAATACTAATGTTTCTATGGACGTTCTTAAAGTAGAACTTCAAAAAGTTGAAAATGAAGTATTACAATTATCTATTAAGGAACAATTAAGACATGCATATGAAGCCTCAGATGAGGATTTAAAATATGTACAGGAAGAATTTTCTAATTTTTGCAAAAACCAACAATTAAAAAAAGCATTACTACAGTCTGTTGATATGCTTAAAGTTGGGGATTACGATTCTATTAAGTTTATGATTGAGTCCGCTATGAAAAGTGGGCAGGATAAAAACATAGGACATGAATACCTTAAAGATGTTGAATCTAGATATAGGGAAGATAATAGAAAAACCGTACCTACCCCCTGGGATAAAATTAATGGTTTAGTTCAGGGTGGATTAGGTAATGGGGATTTAGGATTAATATTTGGTAATCCGGGTGGGGGCAAATCTTGGTGTTTAGTATCCTTGGGGGGTCATGCAGTTAAATTGGGATATAATGTTTTACATTATACTCTTGAATTAGGTGAGGATTAT